>Ga0310690_10001805_pt1 | contig 37077 bp, 27 predicted proteins | sample AusTroGonzalo_MG_2_FD_207661 | JGI IMG/M metagenome (GOLD analysis project Ga0310690, IMG submission 207661) | Bovine rumen microbial communities from tropical cattle in Woodstock, Queensland, Australia - Gonzalo_04 (v2) (version 2) | ecosystem: Host-associated > Mammals > Digestive system >...
GCAAGAAGTGGCAGGGTGAGGAGAAGGCCTTCAAGGACCTCAACATCATCGCCCGCCAGGAGGCCAAGGAGCAGGAGTTTATGGACTGGGTGAACCAGGATCCCGCCAGAGTAGCAAAATACGGGGAGGCCCTGGAGAAGATTGCGGAGGCCACAAAGGAGAGTGCTCCCATTGAAAAGGCCTTCAATCTGGTATACGAGAGTGCCTTCCAGGTTGAAATCGTGATGCTGGCCTTCCAGTTCATCAACGAGGTTATGGGCCCCGTGCAGAGCGGACAGGCCACCATCGACGAAGGCGTCCAGATGGCGCTTGCGGAAATCGAAAAGGAGTATGACAACTATTACGCTCCGCTGGACCGCGAGGAAGCCCTGGCCCTGCTGACCTTCCTTCAGGAGAGGATGGACACATCCCTCGTCAATATGGACGGCATTATGCCGGATGGCGAATCCTTCATGAATCTGGACATCAAGAAGTATGTGACCGACCTGTTCAACACTTCCTGCTTCGTATCCTTCGACAAGGTGAAGGAAACCTGGAGCAAGGTCCACACCCAGGAAGACGTCCAGGCCGCGATGCAGGATCCTGCCATGCAGCTCGGATTCAGCGTGTACAGCAATGCCCTGGGCCTGTATATGAAATCCAAGGAGATGGACGATGCCATCGAGCCCTATCGCGCGGCATACACCGCCGGCCTGCTGGAGTGGCAGAAAGACCAGCCGGCATATCCGGACGCAAACTTCACCATGCGCCTCACCTATGGCCACGTGAAGCCCTATAGCCCCAAGGACGGCCTCCTGTACGACTACTTCACCACCCTCCGCGGTGTGAAGGAGAAGGAGAATCCGGACGATCCGGAATTCATCGTCCCGGATGAACTCAAGCCCTGGTACGACGTCAAGCCCAAGAAGTTCGGAAAATATGCCGACAAGGACGGCTCCCTGCACCTGTGCTTCCTCACCGACAACGACATCACCGGCGGCAACTCCGGTTCGCCCGTGATGGACGCCGACGGCAACCTCATCGGCCTTGCCTTCGACGGCAACTGGGAGTCGATGAGCTCGGATGTGGTGTATGAGCCGGAGCTCCAGCGCTGCATCTGCGTGGACATCCGCTATGTGCTCTTCTGCATCGACAAGCTGGGCGGAGCCAAGAACCTTATTCGTGAAATGGACATTGTAAAGTAGTCAGGTATGAAAAAGATAATCGCTATGATCGCTGCCGCCCTGGTATGTTTTGGCGCCAGGGCCGATGAAGGAATGTGGCTTCTGCCCCTGCTGGAGCAGATTAACGGCAAGGCTCTGGCCGATGCCGGATGCCGCCTCACCCCGGACGAGATATACAGCATCAACCACAGCTCGCTGAAGGACGCAATCGTGCATTTCGGCGGCGGCTGCACCGGTGAGATCATCTCCAGGGACGGCCTCCTCGTAACCAACCACCACTGCGGCTACAGCAGCATCCAGGGCCTTTCCACCCCGGAGCACAACTACCTGATGGACGGCTACTGGGCGATGAACCGCGCGGGCGAACTGCCCGTTGACGGCCTCACGGTCACCTTTCTGGTGAGCATGGAGGACGTGACCGCCAAGCTGGAAGGCCTGGAGGATCCCAATCCGGTGCGCAGGGAGCTCCGCAAGGCTGCGGAGGAAGCCAATCCCGGCTGCCACGCCCAGATTACGTCGTTCTACAACAACAATGTCTACTATCTCATAGTTTATAAGACATATGCCGATGTCCGCTTCGTGGGCGCCCCTCCGGCATCCGTGGGCAAATTCGGAGGAGAGACCGATAACTGGATGTGGCCCCGCCACACCGGCGACTTCTCGATGTTCCGCGTGTATATGGCCCCGGACGGCAGCCCGGAGTCGTATTCGGAGAACAACGTTCCCCTTTCTGCCGAACGCCACCTGAAGGTGTCGCTCAAGGGTGTGCAGAAGGGCGATTACACCATGATCCTGGGCTATCCCGGACGTACCCAGAGGTTCCAGACCGCAGCCCAGCTGAAGCAGATGATCGAGGTTCAGCGCATCGCCGTGGATGCACGCACCGTGCGTCAGGACATTATGTGGGAGGCCATGTGTGCCGACCCTGAAGTCCAGCTAAAGTACGCCAACAAGTATGCTTCATCGGCCAACGGCTGGAAGAAGTGGCAGGGCGAGGAGCTGGCTTTCGGCAAACTCGGCATCATCGACCGGGAGGAAGAGAAAGAGGCCGCCTTTATGAAGTGGGTGAACAAGAAGAGAACCCGCAAGGCTCTGTACGGCGACGCCCTTGAAGGGATTGCATCGCGCGTAGAGGCATCGGACGAGGCTCAGAAGGCTATGAGACTGGTTATGGAGGCTCCCTGGCGTATCGAGCTTGTGGGCATCCTGTCGGCCATTTCCAATTATAACCGCCGGTTCCCCGGCGCATCGGTCAGGAGCGCCCTCGAGCAGATCAAAGGCGTTTACAGGGACTATGTACCCGAACTGGACCGTAAGGAGGCTGTTGCCCTTTTGAAGTTCTATCGCGAACGCGCCCTGGAAAAGGACTATCTGAACGACCTGGGCGGCGGATTCGACGACTTTGCGCTCATCGACATTGAGGCTTATGTGAATTATCTGTTCGACAATTCCTTCTTTGTCGATTACGACGCTGCGGACAAGGCCCTTGCTGCTGATCCGGACTCATTTTTCAACGATCCTCTGACCAGGCTGTACGCCAGCATCTTCAATGTCTACCGCAGCCGCCTCACTGAATACAACAATGCGGTCGATGGACTTGACGAGGCCGTGAAGGCATACACCGCGGGCCTTATGGAATGGCAGAAGAAGGAGCCGTCATACCCGGATGCGAACTCCACGATGCGCCTCACCTATGGCCACGTGCTGCCGTACAACCCCAAGGACGCAGTGCAGTACAGCTACTTCACCACCCTCGACGGGGTGATGCAGAAGGAGGATCCCACCAATCCGGAATTCATCGTCCCGGCCAAGCTCCGCGCCCTGTGGGAGGCAAAGGATTTCGGCCGATATGCCGATTCCGCGGACGGCAAGGTGCACACCTGCTTCCTCACCAATAACGACATCACCGGCGGCAACTCGGGTTCGCCCGTGCTGGATGCCGACGGCAACCTCATCGGCCTTGCCTTCGATGGCAACTGGGAGTCGATGAGCTCCGACGTGATGTTCGAGCCTGACCTCCAGAGGTGCATTTGTGTCGATATCCGCTACGTGCTGTTCCTCGTGGACAAGCTGGGCGGCGCATCGCATCTGATCGACGAACTTGACTTTGCGGAATGACGGAGAAAGAGATATTCGGCTGGATAGCTGGAATTCAGCACCCCGGACGCGAGGATAAGACTCTGGCAGAGCTCGGTATTATTCGAGAAGTGGTGCTTGACGGGTCTTCCGTAACGGTTACCCTGGCGTTTCCCCGGAAACCGGACCCGCTGAAGAACTATCTTGTGGGCGCGGTGAAGGCCGCGATTTACAGGGAGGCTCCCGGCGGAACGTCTGTGGAGGTTAAGACCGTGGTGTCCGACCCCGCACCGCAGAAAAAGGCCCCTGAACTGGGCCTGGACCAGGTGGCGAACGTGGGTCACATCATCGGAATCGCCTCCGGCAAAGGCGGCGTGGGCAAGTCCACCGTGGCGGTGAACCTGGCCGTGGCCCTGGCCCGGCAGGGATTCCGCGTGGGCCTGGCCGATGCCGACGTGTACGGCCCCTCCGTGCCGGTGATGACCGGAACCGAGGGCTCCGTACCGGAAATGGTGCGCGAAGGCGAACAGGACCTGATGGTCCCCGTGGAGAAATTCGGCGTGAAATGGATGTCGATAGGCTATTTCGCCAGGCCTGACCAGGCGCTCATATGGCGCGGGCCTATGGCCTGCAGCGCCCTCAAGCAGATGATTCTGCAGGTGAAGTGGGGTCCGCTGGACTTCCTCCTCATCGACCTTCCCCCGGGAACAGGCGACATCCACATTTCCCTGGTGAACGACATTCCTTTGACCGGGGCCGTGATCGTGACTACGCCCCAGCAGGTGGCGCTGGCCGATGTGCGCAAAGGCATCGACCTGTTCCAGAACCCCGCCGTTGGAAGGCGCATCCTGGGAATTGTGGAGAATATGGCCTGGTTCACGCCGGAGGAGCACCCTTCAGAGAAATACTACATTTTTGGCAAGGACGGTGGCGCCCGGATGGCCGATGAGCTGGGCCTGCCCCTGCTGGGCAGCATCCCGCTGGTTCAGTCGCTCCGCGAAAGCGGCGATGTCGGCGAACCCGCCGCCCTGGGCACCCGCCCGGACTCCCTCGCCTTCCTGTCACTGGCCTCCGCCATAACCGCCGCGTTGTAATCACGGCTTCACAACATTACCAATGCGCCTAACCCTGCTTGCGAGTGGATGGTTAGGCGCAAAAAGTGGGCAAAATGCGCCTAACCGTGCCTTCAAGTGGATGGTTAGGCGCATTAGCCGTACGTTTGTCGGGGATGCCAGGTGGCAACCCGTCAGATGTGCTCCACTTCGGGGTGGAGGGTTATGCCGTATTTGGAGCGGATGGTGGCGATGATTTTGTTCTCAAGGCCGATGATTTCGTCCGGGGAGGCGTGGCCGGTGGCGTTCACGATTACCAGGGGCTGGTTCTGATACACCTGGGCGCCGCCGAGGCGCTGGCCTTTGAAGCCGCACTGCTCGATCATCCAGGCGGCGGGGACTTTTATCATATCGCCTACCACATAGTGGGGCACTTCGTATTCGGGGCCGTTGTCCTGGCGGGCGGTGTCGACGATGCGGGCGAAGTGCTCCTTCGTGATGACCGGGTTGCAGAAGAAACTGCCAGCGCTGCCGGTCTCTTCGGGGTCCGGGAGCTTTTTGCGGCGGATGCCGATGATGGTGTCGCGCAGGAGACCCGGGGTGAGAGACTTCTCGGCTTCGCTCGAAGTGACAGAAGGGGCGGGCACACCCAATGCTTTGCGAAGGCCGCCGTAGTCAAGGACGGGGTGCTCCGAAGTCCACAAGCGATAGGTGACGTAAGTGATAATATACCTTCCCTTCCAGACGGTTTTGAAGTTGGAGGCGCGGTAGCCGTAGGCGCAATCGGCCCCGGGGATGTCTACAAAGCGCTTTTCAACTGTGTCCCAGGCGCGGATGGAGTCGATGATATCCTTGGCCTCCACGCCGTATGCGCCGATGTTCTGCACGGCCGATGCGCCGCACTCTCCGGGAATGAGCGACAGGTTTTCCGGGCCCCAGAGGCCTTTTGCGGCGGCGAAGGCGCAGAAGTCATCGAAGACTTCGCCGGCGCCGACGCGGAAATAGACGGCGTCCGGGGAGATCTCTCCGCGCGCTTCGCTTGGTCGAGATGACAAAATTCCCTTTATCCCCACATGCAGCACCGTGCCAGGGAAGTCGCCGCGGAAGAGGAGATTGGAGCCTCCGCCCATTACCATAAGGGGTTGGGGCAGCGCGGTGAAATCGACCTGGAGGAGGTCTTCCTCGCTGTCGATTTCAACCAGGGCGGCGCAGCGCACCTTCATCCGGAAGGTGTTGCGGGCGGAAAGGTCGGCGTTGTGGATGATGCTAGGCATCGGCCTTGATGAGTTTGATGGAGCCGATGGCAAGGAGGGCCTGGGCGAGCAGGTAGGTGAACATAATCACGAAGGGCTGGCCGGGATAGCTCTTGCCGAAGGTATCCATAGCGATCTGGGCGTCCGAGAAGGTGAACAGGATGGCGCCGATGAGGATGAAGGTCCACGCGGGGCCGAGTTTCCGGATGACGCCGAGTGCGCCGGTGAGGATGAGGAACGACAGGGCCGATCCATATACGGCCATAGGGCCGAGCATAGCGCCCTTTATGCCGATGACGAGAATCAGCGCCACCACCAGAACGGCCATGCACGCAATCGCGATAGCCCACTGCCAGGGTTTCAGGCCCTTGTAGGACTTCTTGAACAGGGTGATGTAGCAGATGTGCCCCGTCAGGAACGCGGCGATTCCGCCGGCGAAGAACGGGAACTCTCCCCTGAGAAGAAGTATGTCGCCAAGGCACCCGGCGAGCTGGGCTGCAACGAGCAGCGCCACGCCTTTGCGCTTGATGTCGCCAAGGGCGGCAAGGGTTGCGATGGCCAGCGTGGGCAGCAGGGCGGGCTTAACCATCGAGGCAATGTCGATTGAGGGCTGGAACAACTTTCCGGCGACGTTCACGAGGCTGAACACGATGAACGCCACTGCGGCCAAAACGAATAGTGATTTGTTCTGTTTCATTGATTAATAGATTCTAATGTGGCGGGGCCGGTGAGGTACACGTTGCGGAAGCATCCCGGACCCGTGATTTCAAATTCTACGCGAAGCCAGTCGCCGCGACGGCACTGGACGTCCACGGCCGTGAGGGCCGTTTTGCCTGCGAAGCTGGCCACGAGGCTGCTGGCGGTGATGCCGGTACCGCAGGCCAGGGTTTCCCCCTCGACGCCCTTCTCGAAGGTGCGCACGTGGAGGCCATCCTGGGCCACCTGCACGAAGTTAACGTTCGTGCCCACCGGGGCAAATGCGGGGTCGTGCCTCCAGCGGGGGCCATCGACATTAATATCTATGGCATTCACATCCGGAACGAAGCGCACGAAATGGCGCGTGCCGGTGTTGGTGAAGTAGCCGCCGAGCATTGGCTGCACGCCATGGACATCGACCATCTTCAGGCGCACAATCCACTTCCCAGGCTCCTCGGACAGGATTTTTGCGGTGTGGATGCCGTCGCCCGCCGTAAAGACATAGCAGTCGCCGGCGGGCTTGATGCCCAGCATAGAGGCAAATGCCACGATGCATCTGCCGCCGTTGCCGCACATCATTCCGCCCGTTCCGTCAGGGTTGAAAAACTCCATCGAGAAATCGGTGTCCGGGGAACCAACCCCCAGAATCATCAGCCCGTCCGTGGCAAATCTGCGGCACAGCTCGCCTATGGTTTCCGTCTCCCGGAAGCGCTCCATGCCCCCTTCGCGGCCGTCTACCAGCACGAAGTCGTTGCCTGCGCCCGAAAATTTGTACGGTTTCTGTTTCATATTCACGTCCAAAGATACGAAAAAATTCGATTTCATTCTGGAAAAACAGCCTCAAAAACCTTTTCCATTTCAAAAACCCGGAAACGCATTTCCAGCAACCGGAAACGTTTATTTTGTCGTTCGATTTTTTCTTTCCAAGTTTGCAAAAAAGGGAATTATAAGTATGAAATACTACCTCGTAACAACCAACCATTTTTCGGAAAAACTGCTCTTCAAAGACGATGAAGATTACAGGGCAGGAATGAATTTCACACCTTTGGCGGTCCGCGCCCTTAGTGTCTGGGTCCTGGCATTTATTCTGATGTCCACACATATGCATTACGTTCTGGGGTGCAACAACAGGGATGAAGCGCTGGCGTTCATAACAAAATTAAAACTGCTTTACAGCGGATACTTTGGCAAGAAATACGGTCAGAAAAACTATCTGAGACGTCTCAAGGTTGATATTCAGGAACTGGATACTGAAGATGAGATTTTGGAATGGTCGGTTGCATACGTGCTTATGAACAGCGTGGCAGCCAAGATTTCGCTCGACGCATCCGGTTATTCCTGGGGCTCGGGTGCCTGTTACTTTAATCAAACCGCAATCAGGGGGACTCGTCTGGAAGATATGTCCAAGAGGGCAATAATTGCCAAAGTACACAGTAAGTTGGATACGGATCCAGGATGGATTATGGCCGATGAAGGATATATCGACCCACGTTCGTATATTACCTTTAAAAAGGTGGAGAAACTGTATGGCACCCCATCCAGAATGATGTTCTTTTTAAAGAACTCCTCCAAAGCCAAAAAGCGTCTGGAAACAAGTGCAGGACTACCAGCATTTAGCGACAAGGTTGTCCTAGGTGGCGTGCAGGACCTCTGCGCCACGCTCTTTGGCAAACTCTCCCCGGCCAGCCTGGCCGACGATGAAAAAACAGAACTGCTCAAGCAACTTAAAAGGCGGTTCAGTGCCGATATCGACCAAATCTGCCGCGTAACCGGCATTTCCCACAGTGACGCCGTCCGAATGCTGGATAGCATATAGTCCCCACTGCGCCTAACCATACATCGGTTAGCACCGTTAGGCGCATTTTTGGCCTTTTTTGCGCCTAACCATCCACTCGCAAGCAGGGTTAGGCGCACCAGGTGTGGTAGCATAGCCGCGCGGGAATCATTTTTTTTCGTATCTTTGCATCTATGGGACAATTCATAATTGAGGGAGGGCACAAGCTCTCCGGGGAAATCACCCCGCAGGGGGCAAAGAACGAGGCGCTGGAGGTTATCAGCGCCGTGCTCCTCACAGCTGAGACGGTAACCATTTCCAATATTCCGGAAATCCTGGATGTAAAGAACCTCATCAGCCTTCTCGGGTCGATGGGCGTGAAAATCACCCGCCTGGGAGAGGGAACCTATTCTTTCCGGGCCGATGAAGTGGACACGTCGTACATCGAGACGGAGGAATTCGTGCGGAAATGCGCAGCCCTTCGCGGGTCGGTGATGGTTGTGGGCCCGCTGCTGGGCCGATTCGGCCACGCGTGGTTCGCCAAGCCGGGCGGTGACAAGATCGGCCGCCGCCGCGTGGACACCCACCTGCAGGGCATGCTCAACCTGGGCGCCCAGATGGATTACGACCCGCAGCGCCGGGCGTATCACCTCACCCAGAAGGGACGCCTCACCGGTAAGTATATGCTTCTGGACGAGGCCTCCGTCACCGGTACCGCCAATATCGTGATGGCTGCAGTGCTCGCAAAAGGCACCACAACCATATACAACGCGGCGTGCGAACCTTACGTGCAGCAGCTCTGCCGAATGCTCAACCGTATGGGCGCGTTCATCGACGGAGTGGGCTCCAACCTTCTCCGCATCCACGGCGTGGAGCGCCTCGGCGGCACCAGCCACAAGATTCTCCCGGATATGATCGAAGTGGGTTCCTTCATCGGTATGGCCGCCCTCAACCAATCGTCCCTTACTATTAAGAATGTCAATTACAGGAACCTTGGCATCATCCCGGACCAGTTCCGCCGCCTGGGCGTGAAACTGGAGCAGAGGGGCGATGACATCTTTATCCCGGAGCAGGACAGTTACGAAATCGAATCCTTCCTGGACGGTTCCATCATGACTATCGCGGACGCCACGTGGCCGGGCCTCACCCCGGACCTGCTGAGCGTGATGCTGGTTGTGGCCACGCAGTGCAAGGGCAGCGTGCTCATTCATCAGAAGATGTTCGAGTCCAGGCTGTTCTTCGTGGATAAGCTAATCGATATGGGTGCGCAGATTATCCTGTGCGACCCGCACCGCGCGGTTGTCATCGGCCACGATCACAGGATTCAGCTCAAGGCGTCCAGGCTGGTTTCCCCGGATATCCGTGCCGGTATCGCCATGCTTATTGCGGCGATGAGCGCGAAGGGGACATCGACCATCGACAATATCGAACAAATCGACAGGGGCTATGAGAACATCGAGGTGCGCCTCAACGCTCTCGGAGCCCACATCACACGCGCATGAGAAACTTCACCTGCGACTATACCGAGGGTGCGCACCCCCTTATCCTTCAACGGCTTATAGATACCAATGCGGATCAGGAGCCCGGATATGGGGAGGACAGGTTCTGTGCATCGGCCAAAGATAAAATCCGGAAGGCAATAGGCCGCCCGGGGGCCGATGTGTTTTTCCTGAGCGGCGGCACCCAGACCAATGCTACGGTCATCGACGCCATTCTCCGCCCGGGGGAAGGGGTGATTGCTGCCGCCACGGGGCATATCGCGGTGCACGAGGCCGGCGCCATCGAGACATCGGGCCATAAAGTGCTGGCGCTGGAGCAGAGGAATGGGAAATTATCGGCATCGACCCTGGAGAGCTGGCTGAAGACTTTTTATGCCGATGCCGCCTGGGAGCACATGGTGGCGCCTGGGATGGTGTATGTCTCACTACCTACGGAATACGGCACGCTCTATTCCAAGGCGGAACTCAAGGCTCTTAAGGCGGTTTGCGTCGCTTTTGGGTTGCCGCTGTTTGTCGATGGCGCGCGCCTGGGCTACGCCCTTGCCAGCCCCGCATGTGATATTACCATTGAGGAACTTGCTCAGATTTGCGATGTGTTTTACATCGGCGGGACCAAGGTGGGGGCGCTTTGCGGAGAGGCGGTGGTTTTCCCTGCCGGGAACGCCCCCAAGGGCTTTTTCACCACGATTAAGCGCCACGGAGCACTGCTGGCCAAGGGCAGGCTGCTGGGTGTGCAGTTCGACACTCTGTTCACCGACGGGCTGTATATGTCCATCGCGCAGAATGCTATAGACCGCGCAATGGAGGTTAAGGAACTGTTCCGCTCCAAAGGCGTACCGTTCTTCCTGGATTCGCCCACGAACCAGCAGTTCCCCGTGCTCACGGACGCGCAGATTGAGTATTTAAGCGGAAAAGTGGCGTTCGAAATCTGGGAAAGACTCCCGGACGGACGCACCGTAACCCGTTTCGCCACCAGCTGGGCCACAGGCGCGGACAGTGTGGCCGAACTGGGCGGGATTTTGAATGCAATGCCGTAATATGGATTACTCTAGTTTTTTCTCTGCCGATGTGCCCTCCTTCCTGAGGAGCCCCGTGAGGGAAATCTTCCGGAAGGTGGACCTTAGCGCCATCTGCTCGTTCGCGGGCGGGTATCCCGCGGCATCGACCTTTCCTGTGGACCAAATCCCCTCGCTGGCCGCCACCGTGCTGGAAAAGTACGGCACTCGGGCGCTGCAATATGGCGCCACGCAGGGCGTAACGGAACTTCGCGAGGTGATTGCCGCCCGCTACGGCGTGCCCGTGTCCCAAGTGCAGATCACGACGTCCTCGCAACAGGGAATCGATGTTTGCACGCGCATCCTGGCAGATCCGGGCGATGTAATCTTCACCATCGAGCCCACCTATCTGGGTGCCCTCCAGTCCTTCAAGGCCTATAGGGCCGATGTGCAGCCGCTTTCCCGCGCCCGCGAGATATGCCACGCCCGTGCCTGGCGGGAGAATGCCGCTTCTGGCATTTCGAGCGGAGTCGAGAAATCTCCTGGACTCCCCAAGTTCATCTATGTAATCCCCGACTTCAACAATCCTTCCGGGGAAACGCTTACGCTTGAGCAACGCGAGGAGATTGTTTCCCTCGCGCGTGAATTGGACCTGCTTATCATTGAGGACAGCCCGTACCGCGAAGTGCGCTACAGCGGCGAGCCCGTTCCAAGCATATATTCCATGGCCCCCGAACGCACGCTATACCTGGGCAGTTTCTCCAAGATATTCGCCCCGGGCTTCCGTCTGGGATGGATTATCGGCCCGGAACCGCTTCTGGAGCAGATTTTCGTGTGCAAACAGGCCCTGGACCTGTGCCCGCCCGTACTGGACCAGTACATGGCCGCAGAGTTTATGGGCAGCGGCGCCCTGGACCGCAACCTGGTGCACACAATTGAAGAGTACCGCCGCCGCAGGGACCTTATGCTCTCGCTACTTGAGGAGTGTATGCCCGCCGGCTCCAGCTGGACCCACCCGGACGGCGGCCTGTTCATCTTCCTCACCCTCCCGGAGCACATCGACACCATCGCATTGTACGACCGCGCCCTGGCCGCCGGCGTGGCATATGTCGCAGGCTCCTTCTTCTATCTGGACGGCAGCCACCGCAACACAATGCGCCTCAACTTCTCCTTCGTAGCCGAAGAGAAGATCGAACCCGGCATCCGCCTCCTAGCATCCCTTATTTCCGGTTAAATAATCGCCAACGCGCCTTAGTGCGCCTAACCCTCCAACACCAGGCACGGTTAGGCGCATTTTGCCGCCTTTTTGCGCCTAACCATCCACACGAAAGCAGGGTTAGACGCAGTAGAACGGTGAGGTGTTGGCGGAATCGTAAAAAATGAGTACTTTTGTGAGATATGAAACGGGTTCTCGTGATTACATATTATTGGCCGCCGACCGGGGGGAGCGGGGTGCAGCGATGGGTTAAGTTCGCGAAGTACCTGCCGGACCTTGGGTGGGAGCCAGTGATATTTACGCCGGAGAATCCGGAGATGACGGCCGTGGACCGCACGCTGGAGAAGGAGATAAGCCCGGATCTGGAAGTTATCAAAAGGCCGATAATGGAGCCGTACAATCTGTACCGCAAGCTGATGGGAAAGGGGGCGGAGACGGATTTGAAGAAGCTTGCGGCGGGAGTACCTGAAAAAGAGGCGGCTGGCCACGGCGACGCGAAAGGCCGGGAGGCGGCGGGATCAAGGGATGAGGTGACACCGATTTCGAGCGGGAAGAAGAGCTGGAAGCAGCGGCTGTCGCTGTGGGTGCGGGCGAATGTGTTTGTACCGGACCCGCGCGTGACCTGGGTGAAGCCCAGCGTGAGATTCCTGAAGAAATACCTGAAGGAGCACCCTGTGGATGCGATCGTGACCACGGGGCCGCCGCAGAGTATGCATCTGATAGGGCAAAAGTTGCACGAGGCGCTTGGCATTCCGTGGGTGCCGGACTTTCGCGACCCGTGGACACGGATGTACTACCTGAAGCACCTCCCGCTCATAAAGTCCTCGTGGAACAAACTGCTCAAAATGGAGCAGGGCGTCCTGGACGGCTGCACCACCGTGCTCACCTGCACGCCTATGGTGCAGGACGACTACGCCGCCCGCACGAAAACACCCGTGGAGATGATCACCAACGGGTTTGACATCAACGACTTTGAGATTTCTCGGCAAGAACTTGAGATTTCTCGACAAGAACTTGAGATTTCTCGACAAGAACTTGAGATTTCTCGACAAGCTCGAAATGACAATGGCGCAGGGCTCGAAATGACAGCCGAAACGGGACAAAATTGTTCCGATGACCGAAGTCGGACAAAACTTTTCGACGACGTGTTGGCTAGAAAAGTTTTAGTCCGCGAAGGTAGGAACAATTTTGTTGTTACTCATACCGGTCTGTTAGCCGCAGACGGCAACCCTGAGAAGTTGTGGAAGGCGCTGGCAAACATCGCTGATACAGACCCCGAGTTCAAGGAGAAACTACAGATAAACCTCATCGGGCGCGTGGATAAGGCGGTGCTGGACAGCATCGACCGGGCGAACCTCACCCCCAACACGCTGCTCCCCGGCTACCTGGATCACGCCGCAACCAACGAGGCCCAGCGCAGCGCCGACGTGCTTGTCCTCCCGCTGCGAAACGATCCGGACTACGCCATCATCCTGCCCGGTAAGCTCTTCGAGTACCTGGCATCGCGGCGCCCCATCCTGGGCATCGGCCAACCGGACGGAGCAATGGCCCAAGTCCTTAGCGAAACCAAATCCGGCATCACCGCCGCGTTCGACGACATCGACACAATGCAGGAATTCCTGGAAGATGCCTGGAAGCAGCACAAGGCCGGAGGCATTCCGCCCACCGGAGGCGACATCGACAAATATTCACGTCAGAGCACGGCAAGGCAACTGGCCGCGCTCCTGGACAAAATATCATAGACTATGGCAGCACGCACGGAAGATACTCCCCTGATAAAACAATTCTTCGAGGTTAAGGCCCAGCACCCCGAGGCGCTGCTGCTGTACCGTGTGGGCGACTTCTACGAGACCTACTCGGACGATGCCATCACGGCGTCGCGCGTGCTCGGCCTGGTCCAGACAAAGAAATCCAACGGCGACAAGGGCTACATCCCGATGGCGGGATTCCCGCATCACGCAATAGAGGGATACCTCACAAAACTTGTGCGGGCTGGCTTCAAGGTGGCCATCTGCGACCAGCTGGAGGATCCGAAGTTCGCGAAGAAGCTGGTCAAGCGCGGCATTACCGAAATCGTCACCCCCGGCATCTCATTCGGGGAGAATATGCTGGACCAGAAGGAAAACAACTACCTGTGCGGCCTCACGATAGAAAAGGACCAGTGCGGCGCGGCGTTCCTGGACGTGTCCACGGGACAGTTCCTGGTGGCGCAGGGCTCGCTGGATTATATCGGCACACTTCTGGGCTCCCTGAGCCCGCGCGAACTTGTTGTACAGCGCGGCTTCGAGAACGGCCTTAAGGAGCGTTTCGGCAACTACTACACGACCTCGCTGGACGAGTGGGCGTTCGTGTGGGACGCCGCAGTGGAGAAGCTCCGGAAGCAATTAAGAGTGGAGTCCCTAAAGGGCTTCGCCATCGACCCGTATCCCCTTGGCGTATGCTCCGCCGGCGCCCTGCTGGTGTATCTGGAGCAAACCTGCCACGAGGGGCTCAGGAACATCTCCTCCATCGGCCGCATCGACGAAAACCGCTTCGTGTGGATGGATAAATTCACCCTCCGGAATCTGGAGGTCTTCCAGAGCGCTTCCGGGGAGGGCGGCGTCTCGCTGGTGCAAACTATCGACAAGTGTTCTTCGCCTATGGGCGCCCGCATGCTCCGCTCCTGGCTGGCAATGCCGATAATGGACATCAAGGAGCTGGAGGGCCGATATGACATTGTCGGATTCTTGAAAGACAACCCCTCGCTCCTTCAGGAAGTGCAGGCCGATTTAGGGCTGATGGGCGACGTAGAGCGCATTCTGGGCCGCATCGCCAACGGCAAAGCATGGCCCCGCGAGGTGGTGCAGCTGAGCCGCGCCCTGGAGATAACTCCGGCCATCAAGGATAAGGTCGATGGCAAAGGCTGCGCCCAGCTGGACAAGCTGCTCGGCGGCCTTCGCAAGTGCGGCAGCCTCCTGAAGGAAATCCGCCGCGTCCTGTCCGAAGACCCCGCCCAGCAGATTGGCAAGGGCCCCGTCATCGCCCCCGGCGTGGATGCGGAACTGGATGAACTGCGCGCCATCTCCTCCGGCGGCAAGGACTATCTTCTGCAGATGCAGCAGAGGGAAGCGGAACTCACGGGAATACCCTCGCTGAAGATAGCCTACAACAATGTTTTCGGCTACTATATCGAGGTGCGCAACGCCTATAAGGAGCAGGTGCCGCCGGAATGGATACGCAAGCAGACATTGGTTAACGCAGAGCGCTATATCACTGCGGAACTCAAGGAGTACGAGGAGAAGATAATGTCGGCGGAAGACCGCATATACGCTATTGAAACCGCCCTGTATGCAGCTTTGATTAGCAAAATCCAGCAGGGTATTGCCGATATCCAGCACAACAGCCGCATTATGGCCAAGCTGGACGTGCTGGCTGGCTTTGCCGAGCAGGCCGCGGAGCGCGGCTACTGCCGCCCGCAGATGGACAACAGCCTCACCCTGGACATCCGCCAGGGCCGCCATCCCGTTATCGAAACCCTGATGCCTCCGGGCGAGCAATACGTTCCCAACGACGTGCTTCTGGACTCCAAGAGCCAGCAGATAATCATCCTCACCGGCCCCAATATGGCGGGTAAATCGGCCCTGCTGCGCCAAACGGCGCTCATCGTCCTGATGGCCCAGACCGGCTCGTTCGTCCCCGCCAGTGAGGCACACATCGGCTTTTTCGATAAAATCTTCACCCGCGTAGGCGCCACGGACAACATTTCCCGCGGCGAATCCACATTTATGGTGGAGATGCTGGAAACGTCGATGATCCTGCACAACCTGAGCTCCCGCTCGCTGGTTCTTCTGGACGAAATCGGCCGCGGCACATCGACCTACGACGGAATGTCCATAGCGCGCGGAATCGTGGAATACATCCACGAGTACGGCAATGGCGCTAAAACGCTCTTCGCCACGCACTATCACGAGCTGAACGACCTGGAAGGCCTGTTCCCGCGCGTGAAGAACTTCCACATCGCGGTGAAGGAAGTGGGGCGCGAAGTGCTCTTCCTCCGCACAATGAAAGAAGGCGGCACCGCCCACAGCTTCGGTATCCACGTGGCGCGTATGGCGGGTATGCCGCACGAAGTGCTCGAGAGCGCAGAACGCACGCTGAAGGCCCTGGAGAACAGCCAGGCCCTGGAGCGCGTGGGCGCCCTTACCCCCGTCAAGCCCCACACCACCAAAGAAGGCCAGGTGCAGAAGGACGGAAGCATCCAGCTCTCGATGTTCCAGCTGGACGATCCGCTCCTGGAGTCCCTACGCGACCGCCTCAAATCCGTCGACCTCAACAACATCACCCCCCTCGGCGCCTTCGACCTCCTTCGCGCAATGAAGGATGAGCTCGGGGTGTAAAACGGAACTCATTGACGCACAGTGAGATACAAAAAGTCGACTCAGCGTTTTGCTGAGTCGACTTTAAGCAAATCGTTGATTTTCAACGCCTTCCAGTTTACGGCTGGCGCTGCTTCAGGATGGTCTCCACGGTCTCCAACGCCTCTCCAGCTTCGGCTACGCCGGATAGCTGGGCCGACGAGAAGTACTTCGCAGCGGTTTCCCAGTCTTCGCGGAGTGCGGCCAGGACGCCCTTGGTGTAGCGGGCCTCCGGGCTGTCGCCGGCCTTCTCCAGATGCTGCTCGGCAAGGTCGAGGGCGCCCATCGCCATGGCGGCGTTGGCCGCGTTGATCTGGGCGATGGGTTCGTCCGGATACACCATCGCGGCAAGGTCGAACACCTTGTTGAACTCGCGGGTACCGGGCTCAAGACCGTCGGCGGCAAGGAAGAACTCCTTGAGACTCAGGTTCCAGGGCTTGGTTTCCAGGATCTCGCGCACTTCCTCCACGCTTGTGTAGCTGCGGATTGTGTACATAACCTTGTAGTCCGTGCGGCGGAGCATGGGATAGATATCGTTGAAGATAATGCGATAATCCCTGCTGTACTTGCTTATCTTGTACTCCTTGCGGTCCGGATCCTGGTCACTGTCGATGAGCTCGAGAATCTTGGTCTTGTTGGGCAGGTTCGTGGCCGCCTCGACAGCCTTGCGCAGGCCTTCCCAGTTCTCACCGCCCGCCTCTGCCGTCCAGATGTCCTCCGGCAGCTCGAACAGCCCTTCCACATAAGTGCGGATGGCCTGAACGCGCTTCTCGGACAGATCCTGGTTCACAGAGAATGCGCCGTCCGGCGAGCTATAGCCGCGCAGGACGATGGACGTGATGGAGATGTCCGGATCGACACGTACGGAATCCACTGTGGCGCGGATCTTCTGCAGTTCTGCCTCGTTGTCCTTGTAGGAGGCGTCGACATCCGTCGCACCGCTCTTGAACACAACGTAGGCCTCGCCCGAAATGGCGCGCTCCTTTACGATGGTTTCCGCCTCCGGCTGCATATAGATGAAGTACGGGACGTACACCTGGTACACGGTTTCGTCGGCCACGGGCTCATCGGCAATGGTAATGTCGACAGGCTCGTCCTGCTCCACGACCTGAACGTCATCGGCCTTGTACTCCTCAACCACAGGGGCTTCCTCCTCGAAGACAGGAGTCCTCCAGCTGACCAGAGAGTCTCCGAATACGCGCACCATGAGGCGGTCGCAGCAGCCTGTGTAGAGTTTGTCCACACGCAGCGATGCGCCGTCCATCCATTCCGCGAACGGAACGGTGTCCGAGTAATAGAGACTGTCCGGAGCGTCCTTCAGATAGTAGGTATAGGGCATTCCGGAGAAGGGTTCGTCGCTCCTGGCCTCGCGGGCCGCCGCATAGAAGCGGTTCCTGCTGTACAGGCCGATTGGAGTGAGCGCATACGACACGCTGTCCTTGTACACCACGGGCACGAACGACAGGGCGCCGGAGACCTCCTCCAACTTGGTGAGATCGACCTTCATAGTGGCTTTCATCGACTCTCCCTCTTTCCAGAGATAAACGTCGCTGACGGGAAGCTGGGCGTTCTGGGCCCACGCGCACACGCAGCACACCAGTGCCGCGGCCGCAGATATTATGCTCTTTTTCATCATCGACATTCAGTTAAAAGAGGTACATTATTGAGACCGCCAGCTTTGTAGGGCCGATATAGTCGAACTCCGAGCCCTTGAGAAGAAGGGTTGGCGTTTCGCCGTCATACTCGTCGCCGAGGATATACATATATCCGATTCCGGCCTCGAGCTCAAGGTTCCAGTGGCGGTTCAGGATGAAGTCGTAGCCGCCTCCTACGCCGATGCCGAGCATCAGGGCATCCTTAAGCTCGTAGTTTCGAAGGTCAGGAAAACGCGGGCCGATGGTGCTGAAGTCCCAGAATTTGCCCACGGACGCCCCGCCGCCGAAGGCGTGAGCATCCACGAACCATCCGTTGAACTTTTCGCAGAACCAGTATTTAACCTCCGGCTGGAGCATGACGTGCTGCAGCTTGCTTCCGCCCCAGGAGCCCCAGCTGTTTACGCTGGCCGACAATTCCGCCGACCACTGGGGCTTGAAGGCATATTCCCCCGCCACGTTCAGCGACAGGGTGGACAGATCATGCAGCACGTTGGTCTTCAGGGCAAAGGTGTTCTGTGCGCTGAGGCCAAGCGGCAGCAAGATTGTCAGAAGAAGGATCAACTTTTTCATAGGCTGTCCTAATTTGTTGGTTCGCCATAGGAAATAACTTCGCCATTATCCCAATCCACCACGGTGAAGGTGAAAGCCGTCTCGGCTGTATCGTGCCCGGCCGCCGGAATTGCGAGCGTGGCTATATAGGCGCAGCCGCCCTCCAGTTCGAACGGGGTGAAGGTGGTGTATTTCAGCGTCCTGCCGGTGGAGGTGGTGACCTCCGTCTTGAGGTAGGACTGCGGAATGAGCACCGCCTCGAAACTGGCCGATGATGCTTTGTGGGCCGATATGTCGGCCTTGTCGGCTTCGCTTCCAAGGCCTCCGGTGCCGATATCCACCGTTGCCTTCGTGAACATATCCTTGATCACGACTCCCGTAACGCTTTCGCCGCCCGTGAGGCCGGTGAAGCTGAACGTCAACTTGGAGAAGTTGTGGCCAAGGACGAATGCCACGGTGGATAGCGGCGCTGCGCTGGCATGCGCCGTGCGCAGGTCGGATGCACTGAAGGCTTCATCCGTGGTTTGGTCTGACGCTACGGAGAATGCGAATGTGGAGGAGGTCAGTTCCTCATTGTATGGGTAGCAGGCATAGAACACGGATGTCCTGGTTTGTTCCTTCTCCCAGTAGATGGGAGCCTCCGGAACAAGCTTGCTGCCGGCCTGTACGCTTGCCTTCACATTGTATCTCTCCATATCCGGTGCGAAAATCCCTATGACATCGCCGTCTCCGAAGCCGCTTTCCGTGGACTTTACTGCGTAGCCCTTCCCGGAAGCGGTGAAGACGACCTCTCGCTGCCGGAGCTCCTCTTTCACCTCCGCGGGCGTTGTGGCGTCGCGGCGGCAGGAGCAAAGCCCCAGCGAGATGATGCTAAGCGATATTGCAACGATAAGTTTTCTCATTGTCAGTCACCAGTCTTGGTTGCGGTGAATACCCAGTTCGTGGGATTGAAGGTAATGGTGTATACGCCCGCTGCCTGGAGCTTGATGTTATTGTCAGTTGCATCCAGATAGCCGTCCCAGTTGGAGTCGCCAACATAGGATACGCCTGCCTTGAGACCTGCGCTCAACTCCCAGCCAGCGGCCTTGCGAAGCTTGAATTCGTCGTTTTCCTTGTAGGTGATAACGGCTTCCAGGACGCCGGGAGTTGTGCCTTCGGTCATTACAAGGTCATTTCCCCAGCCGCCTACGACATCACCCACGACCGACCACTGTTCGGTTACGTCGGTTGTTGCCAGAGGTGTGGCTTCCGCTTCCCAATCGGTGACGGTGAAGCCGAAGCTGACGGGATCTCCGTCAACCGGTGTGGTGTCCTTGAGGGTGAGATTTGCGGTGTAAGTCTTACCAGCGACGAAACTGGTGGCAGTGTTGATCTTGAAGGTGTAAGTGACTGTGCCCACGGCCACCTTCAGCACGGGCTTTGCGCCGTCCTGGGGCATAATGATAACCTCGAACTTGCCGCTGGTGGCATTTTTCGTGGCCTTTACATCACCTTTATCCGTTGCAGGGACAATAGTACCTGCATCCAGGATGAGGTTCGCAGAAAGCACTACTTCGCTTACGGTGACTCCGGTGACTTCCGGGGTGCCGGTAAGCTGATTGTCGATGTTCATCACCATCTTAACGAAGGGGTGCTTGAACTCCAGGTTCACGGTTGTGCCGGGATCGACGTCCTTTGCCAGGGCCACCAGGAAGTTGTTTTGATAGTCGAAATCCTGGGCCGATGCCTCTCCTACCAGGTTGTAACCGGTAATCGTGGTCCCGGTTTCGCCGTTTGAGGGATAAAGGCCGACGAAGGTTGTGGCCTCTGTCTGGTTCTCCTTCCATTTCAGAGGGGTTGCCGGGGTGAGTTTGCCGCCGGAAACAACCTCCGCATCGGTGTTGGCGCTAATGGGGGCGCCGGCAAGGATGCGCACTGTCTTTCCTTCCGCAATGGGATCCAGGCCCTTTACGGTGAAGGTATTTTCGATGTTGGAGGTGAAGCGCACCTCACGGGAGCCGTTGTCCACGGCTATCTGTTCGCGGCTGCAGGATGCAAGGGCCAGAAGGGCGGCCGCCGCTGCAAGGATGTATTTCTTCATAGCTTAGTCGGTTACTTTTTCCACGTGCATATCCTTGGTGTCGGAATAGAAGCTGAGCTTGTAATTGCCGGCTTCGCCGAGCTTGATGTTGGGACCGCTTGTGGACAGGCCCTGGAACAGGAACGGTTCGGTTCCATAGACGGGAACCGTTGCGGAGCCGTACCAAACCCAGGTACTGGAATCAGTGTTGCCGCCGTCGATATAAACGATTTTAATACCCTTGTCATCATCCTCTGACGCAACTGCCGGAGTAAAGTTGATGGTTTTGGTCCAGGTGTTTTCATCGGAGCACTCCAGGGGAACGGGGTCTCCCCAGAATACGTTATTGATGGCGCCCTTTACATACCACCAGCCGGTTTCACCGCCACTGACAGGAGCTCCGAAAGAGCCAACGGCCTCTGCTGCTGTCCAGTCCGTGGTGGCAAACGCCAATGCCACAGGTGCGCTGGACGGAGTAACACTGCCGTGAGTGGAAGCGTCGACGGTGATTTCTGCTGTTGCGGTCTTTCCGGCCTTGAAATCAAAGGCAGCGGTGAGGGTGAATGTATAGGTCCTGTTGGAGTTCATTGTTACCACAATAACCGGGGCCACTGCCTGAGGGAGGACGATGGTCTCAAATGTGGTGATTTTGCCCTCGGTGCCCTTTTTAATAACGGCAACGGGATCCGTATTGTCCAGGAGATTGGAGACTGCTCCGCCGCCCGCAACGTCGATGTCGCCCTTGCGGGAGAAGCCGGTTACGCTGATTCCCTTGACGGAATCGTCGGTAATGTTGTTGGTTACCTTGAACACCACTTTTGCGAAGGGGTGCTTGAAGGAAAGGAGCACGTTGGCGTCAGAGTGCTTACCGGTGGCCGATGCGATGAGTACATCCTCTGCGTATTCGACATTGTCGGCAGTTTTGATTTCGTAACCTAAAAACTTAGTGTTTTCGTTCAGGCTGAGTTTGGGATAGACCGCCCAGAAATCCGACGGAGTGTCGTTGGCAACCTGCTCGGTTGTCCAGTTAATGGCCGCTCCGGTAATCGTTGAGCCGGAAACAGTTCCCGCGACATCATATGCGGCAATGGGGTCGCCGGCATAGATACCGACCACAGCATCGTCAGCGATGGGGGCCTTTACGGTGTATGTGTTAATGTTTTCAACGGCGAACTTCACCGCTTCCGAAGAAGGGGTGTCCAAATTCGCCTCTTTGTTGCAGGCCACAATGGCAGCTGCAGCTGCGAAAAGAATCAATAATGATTTTTTCATAAGATTATGGTTTATTGGTTGTACTTTAGTTCCGTGCAATTTTACGGGACTTAAAGATATGCATTTTTTATCAAAAATGCGCTACAAGCCAAGGATTGCGGTGATGAACACCACGATAATGCCGACGGGGGCAACGAATCTGATGAGGAAATAGACCAGGGAGAAGAGCACCCGGTTGCAGGTGCCGCCGTTGGTGAACTCGTCGCGGACATCGGCCCTCCGCATCTTCCAGCCCACGAAAATGGTGAAGAGGAGGCCGCCGAAGGGCATCAGCCAGTTGGAGCAGAGTTTGTCCAGGGCGCCGAAGATGTTCTCCCCGGCGATGACGATATTCGACATCGGCCCGAAAGAAAGGGAACATATAATGCCGATAATCCACACGAATACGGCGATAAGGATGGTTGCCGGCTTGCGGCCGAGCTTCGTATTTTCGATGATGTACGACACGCCCACTTCCATGAGGGATATGGACGATGTGAGGGCGGCCACCAGGATGGTCAGGAAGAACAGGATGGCCACCGTGGCGCTGAGCCAGGGGACTGATGCGCCCATCTGGTTGAAAATGAAGGGCAGGGTCTCGAAAACCAGCCCCGGGCCCGCTCCAGGCTCGATTCCGGCGGCAAAAACCGCCGGCATGATCGCGAATCCGGCGATGATGGCGAATAGGAAATCGGCAATCGTCGTATATGCTCCGGCGGCGAAAATGTTCTCCTCCTTGCGCATATAGGAGGCATAGACCAGAATGGTGCCGACGCCCAGGGAGAGGGAGAAGAATGCCTGGCCGATGGCCGATGCCACCGCGCTGCCGCTGAGCTTCGAAAAGTCCGGCTTGAGCAGATAGGCCACGCCCTTCCCCGCGCCGGGCAGCGTGCAGCCGTACACGGCGATGGCCACGATGAGCACGAACAGGGCGGGCATCGTGATCTTGGAGAAGCGTTCGATGCCGTTCTTCACGCCAAGGAGGACGATTACGGTGGTTGCGCCCACGAACACCGTGTGCATTATGATGGGCTCCCAGGCCTTTGAGATGAAGCCGCCGAAGAAACCGCTGATCTTATCCGGCGGGGCCCCGGTAAAATCAAACGCAAGGGCCTTGAACAGGTACTCGATGCTCCATCCGCCCACTACGGAGTAGTAGCCCAGTATGAGTAGCGGCGTGAGCACCGTGATGAGCCCGAGCCACTTCCAGGGCGTTCCGGGCGCAAGGATTTTCATGGCGCCGAACGTGTTGGCGCGGCTGCGTCGGCCGATTATGCTTTCCGCGAAGAATATCGGCATTGCCAGGAAGAAACTGGCCAGGGCATACACGATGATGAACGCCGCCCCGCCGTTCTCCCCGGCGATGTAAGGGAAACGCCAGATATTACCGAGGCCCACCGCGGACCCGGCCATCGCCAAAACCACGGCGATCTTACTTCCGAAATTTTCCCTTTGCGTGTTCATATCGAGCTACCCTTTGTCATTTCGAGCTTGTCGAGAAATCTCTTGTATTAGGAAAAAACTTTTTCGATAGCGGAGTCGGACAAAACTTTTCGACGACGTTTTTTTGGCTAGAAAAGTTTTAGTCCGCGGAGCCAGAAAAAGTTTTTTTCGTGTATATGCAAAATTCAAATGTGAGCCCAGTGGCTTCGTCGGTTTGCGTTTCGCTGGCGGATTCGAGCTGCCAGATTTCGGGGTCGATTTCCGGGAAGAACGTATCCGCATCCTCCACCACTTTGTGCACATGGGTGATGTACAGCCGGTCCATATCCGGCAGCGCGAAGCGATACACCGACGCGCCGCCGATGACGAAGCACTTGTCGGCCCCCGTTGCGGCGGCCTCCGCGTACGCCTCCTCGAAGCTATACACGCAAGTTACCTCCGGAATGTCATCGCCCCCCAGGTTGAGGACGATATTCTTGCGGCCCGGCAGTGGTCGGCCGATGGAGAAGTACGTCGTGCGCCCCATGATCACGGGATACCCCCGCGTGACGCTCTTGAAGTACTTAAGGTCTGCCGGCAGATGCCACGGCAGCGCGTTCTTCACGCCGATGCCGTTATTATCGCCAATCGCTACTATGATACATTTTTCCATAAGGCGGCCGTAAAATGTAACTCGCTATAAATCAATCTTTTGTTGCAACTCGACTCAGCAAAAAGCCGAGTCGACTATTTATAAAACACTGTAAATCAGTCTCTTCCAGTTTACACCGCAACCGGTGCCTTTATCGCAGGCCACGGGTCGTAGCCCTCCAGGGTGAAGTCTTCGTACTTGAAGTCGAAGACGCTCTTCACCGCGGGGTTCAGGAGCATACGCGGCAGGGGGCGCGGCTCGCGGGAGAGCTGGAGCGCAACCTGCTCGAAGTGGTTCCTGTAAATGTGGGTGTCGCCAGTGGTGTGGATGAATTCGCCGGGCTCAAGGCCGCAAACCTGCGCGATCATCATCGTCAGAAGCGCGTAGGAGGCGATGTTGAAGGGAACGCCAAGGAACACATCGGCACTGCGCTGGTACAGCTGGCAGCTTAACTTGCCCTCCGCCACGTAGAACTGGAACAGGCAGTGGCAGGGCGGGAGCGCCATCTTTTCCACTTCGCCGGGGTTCCAGGCGGTGACGAGCAGCCGGCGAGAGTCCGGATTATGCTTAATCATCTCCACAACCTGCGAGAGCTGGTCGATGCTGCGGCCGTCCGGGGCCGGCCAGGAGCGCCACTGGTGGCCGTAGACTGGCCCCAGGTCGCCGTTTTCATCGGCCCATTCGTCCCAGATCGTCACTCCATTATCCTTCAAATATTTTATGTTGGTGTCGCCGGAGATGAACCACAGTAGCTCGTGAATTATCGACTTCAGATGCACTTTCTTGGTGGTGAGGAGCGGGAAGCCATCGGCCAGATTGAACCTCATCTGGTATCCGAACACGCTCTGCGTGCCGGTGCCGGTGCGGTCGTCCTTCATCACCCCGTTCTCCCGTATATGTCTCAGCAGGTCCAGGTATTGTTTCATAGACTGCAAAAATACAAAATTATTTGCATATATTTGTAAGACATAAACCTACACTGAAATGATTACCAAAGAACTTTGGGGCACATCGCCCAGCGGAAAGGAAATCTTCCTCTATACCCTTAAGAACGCCTCCGGCGCTTATGTAAAGCTTTGCAACGTGGGTGCGGCCATCGTGTCCATCGTCGTCCCGGACAAGAACGGAGTTCTGGCCGATGTGGCCATGGGCTTCAATAGTGCCGATGATTACGTGAACGAGGGCCCCTGCTCCGGCAAGATTCCGGGCCGGTATGCAAACCGCATCGCCAAGGGTAAGTTCACCCTGGACGGCGTAGAGTACACCCTGCCGATTAACAACGGCCCCAATCACCTGCACGGCGGCCCTGCGGGCTTCCACAAGCAGGTATGGGACAGCCGCATCGAGGGCGATGCCGTGGAGTTCATGTATTTTGCGGCCGATGGCGAAGCGGGCTACCCCGGCAACCTCAAGGTCGTGGCCCACTACACCTGGGGCGAGGACAACTCCCTGAAGCTCGTGATGACGGCGGAAACCGACAAACCCACGGTGGTTAACCTCACCAACCACGTCTATCTGAACCTCGACGGCGAGGGTTCCGGCAGCGTCCTGAACCATCGACTCGAACTCAATGCCTCGCAGTATCTTCCCACAGATAGCACTTTGATTCCCCTGGGTGAACCGGAGGATGTGGCCGGAACGCCGATGGATTTCGTGGAGGCAAAGCCCATCGGCCAGGATATAAAGGCCGATTTCCCCGCGCTCAAATACGGCAAGGGCTACGACAACTGCTGGCTCATCGACGGCTACATGCCCGGCCAGCTGGCCACGGCCGCAGAGCTGTGGGGCCCCGTTTCCGGCAGGCATCTTGAGGTTCTCACCACCCAGCCCGCCGTGCAGGTGTACACCGGCAACTGGCTCAGCGGCGGCCTCGTGGGCAAGTGCGGCCGCCCCTACAACGACTACGACGCCGTCGCCATCGAATGCCAGCACGCCCCGGACTCCCCGAACCAGCCCGCCTTCCCCTCCACCGTCCTCCGCCCCGGCGAAGTGTACGAAGAGGCGATCATCTGGGCGTTCGACTAGGATGACCGGCCCCATGCCCGTGGCGGCTAATCGCCTCAGTATCAGCGCATTGCCAGTTGCTCCCCTGGTGAAAACGCACCAGGGGACGGTAAAGTAACACGCTGTTAATCAGCGGGTTAGTCGCCACGCCACCAAATATGCAAGATTTGCCTCCAGTGGGTATTTAGATAATATGAAATATCTACGAGTCATATTGCTCGTTCTGGTGCTGATGGCGCCTATGGCGGCTCGTGCGCAGGTGGCGGGGGACGATCAGCAGGCGCGCAAGGAGCGGCAGGGGCTGCCGCTGAAGGCGTTTGGCGTGGGTATGGCGGCGACTGGCGGCGGGACAATGCTGCTTGGCGGCGCGCTCATCGGCCTGGGGTATTACGCCGGAAGGGTTGGTCAGAGCGAAGAGAATATGGCCGCCGCAATCTTTCTTGCCACGGGTGCGGCCTGCCTGGCTGCCGGCGTGATCGAGGCTGTGACCAGTGTTCCACTTATCGTTGCGGGTAACGCCATGAACAAGTGCGACGATTACTGGAACAATATCTATTACATCGGCCCGCAACAGAGCGGTTTCGGCCTCATCCTGGAGGGCGGCTTCCTTATAGGAATGCCCGGGCCCTGCGTCCAGGCCCGCATCGTTCCCGGCTATAACGTGAATCAGCACCTGTTCGTAGGCCTTGGAGTGGCGCCCACGATGGATTTCGAAGAGGCCCACGAGGACTACATCCCGTTCACCCTTCCCGTTTATGCCGATGCGCGCTACAGCTTCGGCAACAAACTGTTCGCGCCGTACATAGGTGCGGGCGTAGGTATGGAAACCGTCTACGACCCCAATGTCTACTTCAGCCTTGAGGGAGGCCTCCGCGTGCGCCTATCACAATCCTCCGCGCGTTCCTTCTGGGTATCCGCCCTGGCCGAAACCTCCGCCGCCTACTTCCGCAGCGGCGTCAAGATGGGCTACGCGTTCTAAGCCCGTGGCGGCTATCTGCCTCAGTATCAGCGCGTTGCCCGTTGCTCCCCTGGTGAAAACGCACCAGGGGGCGGCATAATAACACCCTGCTAATCAGGCAATTAGCCGCCACGCCGCTAGATGGCGCCCAGGTAGTCAAGGAGGCGATCCTCAGGGGCGTCTTTCAGCAACACCGTCTTGGAGGCGTCCAGGAGGTAGATGGAGGGGATGGCGCGGACGTGGTAGATGAGATTGGCGCGGATGACGCCGTCGCAGTCGTAGCCGTTTATCCAGGTCGATGGATAGGTGTCAGCCTTGGCGCGCCAGGCGGGGACGTCCTCGTCGATGTAGATGTCCATCACTTTCAGGCGGCCGCCGCGCTGCAGTTCAACCACCGAGGGGATGGCCGACATATTCTCCATAAGCTCGCGGCAGGCGGTGCAGTCCGGATTGCCGAAGATGAGCACAAGGAACTCCGCCTGGGTTTTGTATAGCGAGCTGCGCCGGCCCTTTGTGTCGATGAAGTTGAAATCCGCCGCCTTGCTGCCGACTCTGTTGAGGTCGAAGACGCGGGCCTCCCAGGCGTAGCGCTCCGCAAGCTCGCGCGGCGTTAGCGCGCTTTCAGAAAGGCATTTCGCAAAAGATTGGTACAGGTCGTCGTTGCGCACTGGGGAATTAGGATCCTTGAGGTAATCCTCCGTGAGGCGCACCAGGTTGCGGAACACCGCCGTCTGCGGGAAGGCCACGGCAAAGTCCTCCAGCGAGGAATAGTAGCGCTCCACGGCCACCTTTCCTTCGGGTACGGGCAGCATTCCAAGGAGCGTCGTGTACGTGCCCATTTCGCGCTCCAGCTCTTCCGGAAGCACGCCGTTGAGGCTGTCCGCGGCCCAGGTGGAAACGTGTACGTCCAGGTATTTGTCCCAGTAATGCTTCGCGGTCCATTGCAGGCGCGCGTCCGCATCGGTATATAAGGATGGCACATCCACACGAGGGAACGAGCGGGACGAAGGCCCCGTCGCGCCACGGCGCGGCCCGCAGCCCCAAAGGAGGAGGACCAGCAGCAAAGCGAAAAGAGATTTCTCGACTACGCTCGAAATGACAAAGACTACGCTCGAAATGACAAAACCGCTCTTATGCATTCTCTTTTGATTGACAACACGCAAATTTAACAATTTTGGAGTATCTTTGTGCAAAAGAAAGTCTATTTGTCGATGAACCTGCGCCGCATCCTTCTGGCCCTCATGCTGCTTTTGCCCGTAAGCGCCTCCGCCCAGTTCTATCTGGCCGGAGACGAGCCCAACGTGCGGTGGATGCAGATGGAAACGGAGAATTACCGCATCGTGTACCCGGCGGAGCTGCCGCGGAAGGAGGCGCTGGATTATGCATCGGCCTTGGAAAAATACACCCCGTACGTGGGTGTATCGGCGGGGATGACGCCCGGCCAGTACCACTGGGGCAAGATGCCGGTGATCCTGCACGCGTACACGCCGCTTTCCAACGGCTCCGTGGCCTGGGCGCCGCGCCGCATCGACCTTTATACGACGCCGGAGGCGTATTCTCCCCTGGCGATGCCATGGATCGACCAGCTGGTTATCCACGAACAGCGCCACGTTGCCCAGATGCAGTTCGGCTACCGCAAATACCTCAAGCCCATCAATTACATCGTGGGCGAGATGTGGAACGGCGCCGCCGCAGGGATTTTTGCCGACAAGGCCCTGCTGGAGGGCGATGCCGTGGTTGCGGAAACAGCCCTCACGGAGTCCGGCCGCGGCCGCTCGGCGGAGTTCCTCAACTACTACCGCGTGGCGTTCGACAACGGCGACTTCCGCAACTGGGCCCGCTGGCGCTACGGATCGTTCAAATACCCCGCCCCGAACCATTACGCGCTTGGGTATATGATGATTTCCGGAATGCGCTACTTCTACGGGATCCCTGGCTTCACAAAGGATTATTACGACGGAATGTTGCGCAATCCCTGGCCCATCGGAAAGCTTGGCCGCGCATCGAAAAGGATGACCGGCTACAAGCTCAATGAATCGCTCCGCGGAACCATGGAGTGCTACCAGGAGCAGTGGGAGAAGGAAGACGAGGCGAACGGCCCGTACGAGGAAAGCGAGCAAATAACCCGAACGCCCCGGCTTGAAACGAACTACACGAATCCCATCTACGCCAACGGAACGCTATATGTCCTAAAGAGCGGCAAGGCGCAGGGGACGGAGCTCATAAGCCTGGATCCGGACGGCCGGGAGCATCGCATAAGGCCGTTCAACCCCACTTGCAGCAGCATTGTCTATGACGAAGCGCGCAATCGTCTCTACTGGTCGGAAACCATCACCGACAAGCGCTGGAGCCTTGCCGGAGAATCGATTATCCGATATATCGACCTGGCCGAACCACGCAAACAGCACGACCTGGTGCGCGGCGGGCGCTATTTTACCCCCGTGCCATCGCCGGACGGCAGCCTCATCGCCGCAACGATGTATCCCGTCAAGGGCGGCTCCTGCCTGGTTGTCCTGAGTGCCGATGACGGCTCGCTCCGCTGGCACGACACCTGCCCCTTCCAGCTCACCGAAACCGCCTGGCTGCGCGGCGACATTTATGCGCTGGGGGTCGATGAGGGGGGCATCGGCCTGTGGAAACACCGTGGCGACGGCCCCGGCGAATGGACCCAGATCCTGGCCCCGTCGCATCAGCAGGCCGACAATCTGGGGGCCGATGACGGCTGGATCTTCTTCGAGAGCGACCGCAGCGGCCTCCGGCAGCAGTACTGCCTGGATCCCGTCAGCGGCAAGCTCCAGCAGATAAGCAACGTCAAGTACGGCGGGACGGACTTCACGGAAGTGGGCGACGAGGTGTATTTCGTGTCCCAGGCGCCGATGGGCAAGATGCTCTACCGCAAGGACGGCGGCTGGAGCAAGACGGTGCGCTACGACGATCTGTTCAAGTGGAAGGTCGCCGATGTGATGGGCCTCCAGGAGGAGGAGATGGCCAAGGGTGTGGAGGCATCGACCTATAATGAAACCCCTCTGCCGAAACACTACAGCCGGCTCGGGCACCTGATTAAGTTTCATTCCTGGGCGCCGATTTATTTCGATTACGACGAGATTTCGTCGATGAGCGGCGATTTCAGCTTCTCGATGGCCTCGCTGGGCGCCACCGGCCTGTTCCAGAACGACCTTGGGAATTTCTACGGGCAAATAGGCTACTCCGCCTTCCCGGACCTTGAGGCCGGCGACGGCTCATGGCGCCACGCCGGGCACCTGAAGATGACCTACAGCGGCCTGTACCCCAAGTTCGAGGCGGGAGTGAGTTTCAATGAGTCCGACGCCGCGCAGTACGGTTACCGGATTGTGTCCGCGGATAACGGCGGATATATGGCCACGTCCACATCTACGCTGGATATGCCTTCGCTCAACGGCTATGTGTCCGCATGGCTGCCGCTGACCTGGAGCAAGGGCGGGGTTTTGAGCGGATTCATTCCACGGATATCCTACGGGATAAGCAACAACCGTTTCAATACCGGCGCAGTGGAAATGGTTATGCCTTCGGGCTGGGGTGACGTTTATCCTATGCTCACCGGCCTGCGGGAAGGGCAGAACAACCTTATGCAATCCCTGTCCATGTCCCTGCGGGGATATTCGATGCTGTCACGGGGCTCCAGCGAGACATATCCGCGATTCGGTATCGGTGCGGAGGTGGGCAGTTTTATGCGTCCCGGTATGGCCAGCGTGTACGCGCCGTCCATCTATGGTTATGTCTACGGCTATCTGCCCGGCTTTACGCAGGTGCAGGGGCTCAAGCTAAATGTGCTGTCGCAACTGCTTCTCCGCGGGCACGAGATGTTCCCGGACTCCCGCGTGAACTGCGCCCCGCGCGGCTTCGAGGCGGCTGTGGGCCGATATATGGCGCAGCGTAGCGACTATCAGGTGCGCATCGGCGCGGATTACGCCATCCCCGTGTATGTAGGCGACATCGACCTGTTCGGCCTGGCCTACATCAGCCATTTCCTTCTTGTCCCGCACGCGGACGCTGCCTTCTATGGCTCGGATTTCCTTTGCAGCGGCGGCATCGACATAACAGCCCACGTGCCCTCCCTCCTTGGCATCCTGCCCTTCGACTGCACCATCGGCGTGGGCCTGGACTTCCCCTACGGTCCCTCGCTCCCGGAGAATCTCCTCCCCACGAAGCCCGTGGTGGCCAACTTTATCTTCAGTATGGATATTTAGCGGCGAAGGAGGTTCAGCCAGTCGTAGAAGAAGCTGTAGGAGTGGAAGGCCCAGCAGAAGAGTGGCAGGGCAACAAACCAGGGCAGCAGCAGGAATAAGAGCAATCCCCAAAGCAGCAGAATAAGCGGGGTGCCGACGAGCTTGGCGCCGTAGCGGGCCGTATTGCAGAAGGCCTTGTCCTTGATGCGGGTGCAGAGGTACTCCGCCGTAGCCCAGAGGGGTAGGGACAGCACGGCGCTGAGCACAAACAGCGGCAGCAGCAGGAAAGCCAGCAGGAGGCGGGGCCAGAGGGGTCGATGCGGCCGAGAGGCCTCCCACGCGGCGACGGCCGATGAGTAGTTCTCATCGTCCGGGAAGAAGAGGATGAGCTCCGACATCCGCTTGTACAACTCCTCCTGAATCACCGGATACAGCTGTTTTTCGTGCAAATCCGGATGCGCGGCGATGAGGGCATTAATGTCGATGGGCTCTCCGTAGCGGAGCTTGACCTTAGCTCTGTAATGGAACCAGTCGCTATAATCGATTCCCGCCGGGACGATGTATGTCTGCCGTTCCGCGGCGCTGTTGAGGGCGATGCGCGCAATCCCCTTGCGGATGGGCTGGATCGAATGCCAGGGCCGATGCGTTCCCTCGCTGAAGATGCAGAAAGGGACGCCTGCGTCCAGCGTGCCGTCGATTTCCCGCAGGATCTCACGCGTATGGGCGATCTCCTCAACCGTGTCGCGGCTGCGCGCCATCGGCAGGATCTTCAGGAAGCGCAGGATTGCGGCGATCTTGGGCTTGCGGAAAATATCGGCCCTTGCCGCAAACACGGTACGGTCCCGCCTGCTCTGGAGAATCACCAGGGCGTCCATCAGCGTATTGGTGTGGTTGGGGGAGATTATCACCGCGCCGTCGGACGGCAGCTTGCCTTCCTGCTTCACGCAGCGGTAGCTGTTGCGCGTGCAGGCATCGACATACGGCCTAAGAAACCTGTACAGCCGGTTTACAGCCCAGATATCAGACATTTTTCTTCTTGGTGAGGTTGAATATCGTTGCTACGGTGAGGCCGGATATGATGTGCCATATTCCCCACCAGGCTGTGATCACCAGCATTCCGCCGTGGGGCGGGAAGCCGGCGAAGAGGCTGGTTCCAAGCATAAGCGCCAGGCCCAGGCCGGAGTTCTGGATACCCGTTTCGATGGTGAGGGTGCGGCGGTCCTGATACGGCACCTTCGCAATTGAACCCACGGCGAAACCGATGCTCAGCGCCAGCAGGTTATGGATGAGCACGACCAGGAAGATGTACTTGATGCACTGCAGGAACGCCTTGATGTTTCCCGTGAAGGCCAGCACCACCATTGCCAGGAAGAACACGATGGAAATCCACTGCAGGGGCTTCTTAAGGGCATTGGCCACCTTGGGCAGATACTGCGATGTGAGGATACCCAGCGTGAGGGGAATTCCCAGCAGGATGAAGATGGTCTTGAACACGTCCCAAAGAGGAATCACCAGAGTAGGGACCTCGGCGGCTATGGATGCGGTGTGCAGGTACAGGTTGCCCCAGAGCCAGAAATTGAACGGGGTAAGGAGCACCGCCAGCGCCGTGGAAATGGCCGTAAGGCTAACTGAAAGCTCGATGTTCGCCTTGCCCAGCGACGACATGAAGTTGGAGATGTTTCCGCCGGGGCAGGACGCCACCAGGATCATACCCAGACCCATCATCGGCGATATCCAGCTGCCCATCGCAAGGGCCAGAAGGAAGGTCATCGCCGGCAGCAGCACCAGTTGGCAGAGCATTCCCAGAAGGGCCGATTTGGGCTTCTTGAACACTTCAACGAACATCTTGGGCTTGATTCCAAGCGCCACGCCGAACATAACGAAGGCCAGCACGATGTTGATCGTGTTCATGCCTCCGGCATTCATAGTCACATCGATTTGGTCGATGAGTGCAGCGGTTTCCTGTGTCATAGTACTATCTGAAAAAATTATTTACCCATTCTCTGTCCACGAGGGCGAACCCCTCCGCAGGAGCGGCCCCCGGGTTGCGCGCTAGGATGGCCCTGGCGTCTTCATATACATTAAAGCCGATGTTCACTGCCTGCATGCTGCCGCCCATAGGGAAGGCCAGCACAAGGTCGTTATCGGCCCCCTCCAGCCTCACGAAACGGAACTGTGCATCGGCCGCCTCTGGATTCTTCTGCGCCATTTCCATCGCCGTTACGTACTTGCAAAGCTCCATTACGGCATCGTCCAGGCCCGCTTCGAAGATGTTCACCTTCTCCACCAGGGCTCCGGGCTCGGAGACCTGCCTCAACGTGTATCCTTCCAGCGCCTTTACGGCCTCCGCCACCGCTGCCGGGGGCTCAGCGCCGTCCGGAAGCAGCCAGATCATCAGTTTGCGGGCAGGATCGTGATACAGTGTCTGGAAGCGCGCCAGGTTCCGCTGGCCGCAGCAGGGACATTCCCACACGAAAAGCGAGCCGTCACGCACCCGGGCCTTGAGTTCCGGGTTTTCCGCCACGTTTATTCCGTGGATTTCCTCTATGCTGCGCTTATAGCCGCAGTTCCTGCACACCGCCTCCATCTCAAAGATCCGTATTCAATACAAAGCCGACATACACGCGGCGGTTCAGGCCCAGGGCAGCGGCAAAATAATCATATCCGCTTCCGCCGTTATATGCAGTGCGGACACCGAGGCTCAGCGATGACGTCAGCAAAAACAGTTTCTCGAACCTCACGTTGAAATCCATACCCACGCTGTACATACTCTTGCTCTCGGACGGCAGGTTGGGATTCTCCAGGAACTCTATCCTGGTAAAATCGGCAAACGGCACAAACTCGAAGTTGCGGATATACAAATAAGGGGTTATATGCGCGTCGATGGAGAATGCCGGGATTGCATAATCGGCCGAGAATTTCACCTGGGAGGTGCACAGCCTGTTCATCACTACTCCGATGCCGTCGTCCGTGAGGCCGCGGGGCGACAGGTCTTCCATCTGGTTGGGCCAGTAGGTGTTGGCCGATACTATATCCGCGTCGCTTCCCTGGATTTCCGTCGCGATTTTCAATCCCTGCTTACGGAAGAGGCCGGGGAGATATCCGTACCAGTGCACATACCATGATGTGGACATAAGGTTCGTCTTCAGGCTCAGGTCGGCGCCCGTACCAAGCCTTGGCATCATCTGCGACGGCGCCTTGGCTACCTTCGTTACGGCACTTAGCCTGGCTTCCGCCATAAGGCTCGACGCCACTCCGGACATATAGTTGTCCGCCGTCTCGTTATAACTGCCGGTTTCCTTGTCGTAGTAGACCCTCTTGGCGGGGAAATAGTACAGGTCGGTTGATGATGTGAGCGACAGCGACGGCTTAACCTGCGTTTCCCAGCCGCCCTTGGAGAAGCTGAGCGGCAGCGACATCGTCACATTTCCGCCGGCATACAGTTTGGGGCGCCTGATGCGGGTGTCCTCCTGGAACAGGGTGTTCAGGAAAAGGCTGTCGCGGTCCACGTCGTAAAAATGCTGGAGGATGGCCGACTGGCGGTCGCCAATGTCCACGGCAAAGTCGAACACTGGATACAGGCCCGTGTACTTCATTCTTCCGTGCAAGCCAACGCCTAGCCTGTCGGTTGCCGGATTCTTGTGCAGGCTCAGACCCAGGGTGCCGCTGGCCGTACCGGTGAGATTCTGGTACAGGAGAGTGGCGCCAAGCGACATCGTCTGCCAGGTGTATTCCGAATATGTGGCGTTGAACCTGTCGGTATTGTAGTAGAACGGCATCCAGGAATGGATGTGGAACAGGTTCTTGAACTTGTTGTACTCACGGGGGGCCGTCATCGTCACTGCGATATCGGCCGGTTTGGGAGTCTTCCTCAATGTGTCCTCCTGGAGCGACAGCTCATCGGCAACCGGATAATGGTACACCTCCGAAGGGTTGACGGACACCGAAAGGTCCCCATCGACCTTTGAAAGAAGCCTTCCGGTGGGCTGCAGGGCCGAGAAATACATTTCCTCTCCGAGGAAGAACGGCTCGGTGGCGCCGTACTTCGTATTGGTCTTGCGCACGAGCTTGCGGGTGTCCGGGTTGAAGAGGTAGATTTCGTTGGTGCCGTTGCGGTCGCTGGACAGATATACGCCGTCTGGACGCGTCTGGAGATTGCGCACTTTGGCGGGGGTGGGGGCCATCACCGTCTGGACCTTGGAGAAGTCGGTGAGGTACAGGCCCGTGCCCTTGTCGGAGATGCCGGCCAACAGAAGCTTGCCGTTCCAGAATGCCGGTTCCGTGAACTGAAGGCCGTCGGGGGCCGATATGCTCTTGAGTTCTTTCCCTGTGTCGATGTCGAATACCACGGCGCGGCAGCCGCCCTTGATGGGGAATTCGATGGCGGCCAGGAGCTTTCCGTCCGGGGATACGGCCGGATTCGCATACCGTCCGTCTTTGGTGAAGTCCTTAATCCTGTGGCTCACCAGGTCCATCATGCGGATGCGGGAGTCCTGCTCCATCTCCCAGCGGGGATCGGGAACCATTTCCGACCAGAAGATACTCTTGCTGGGGGCCGAATACACCAAACGGCTGTCTGCGTTGAACGGCCGCAGGTACTTGACTCCGTGGCTGCTGATTTCCACCAGCTGAGGGTCCCTGTCCAGACCGGTGCGCACAGCAAGGATCCTGTGGTTGCCCGTCACGGCCACGGCGCCGCGATACACGGTGTATCCGCTCTTTTCCGGAGTGAGGACGTCGATTTCCTGGAAGGGGCCGCGACGCTCATCGTCCTGCTCCCAGATTTGCTTATAGTAATCGACCAGCTCCGGCCAGGTGTGTTTCAGGTTTTTCTGCGAATATTTCTTCACCGTCTTTTCAAGGGCGTTCATCCCCTTGAACGGCCTGGTGATGCGGGTGAGATAGTCACTCGTGAACATCGGGCCCTCATAGGCGGTGCGCACTCCGGCTATCGTAAGATAACCCAGAGCGTAGTGGTCCGGGGCATAATGTGTGAGTGAGCCGTAGCGCCAGCGGTACCAGTTGCGGTAGTCGCCGTTGTCGAAGGCCATGCGGTAATAGGCCAGGAAGTCGGCTGTGCGGCCGCGGCCCAGATCCGTAAGGGCGGTTTCCGTTACCACGGCATCGCCCTCAAGTATGGCGGCGTTGGCATACATACCAACGGCCAAAGTGGGGGCAATCTCTCCGAAAGGATAATACATCCAGTTCCAGAATCCGTAATAACCCGTCTGGAACTGGGCTACGTGACGGTTTTCGTGGATTGCAAGGTTCAGTTCCCATGGCATGGGCGACACCCGGCCGTACGAATCCGGAAGCGTATACAGTTCCATCCTGTGGGGCGCTCCCACAACTGCGCCGTTGGATTCCCCGGTGAAGGGGTGCATCACAATCGGCATAGGGCTGGTGAAGAACTGGTTGGGCAGGAATCCCGCACTGCGGCCCACATCGTAGCGGTACTGCTGGAGGAGCGCACCGTAGCGGATGGCCAGTGAATCCATCCCTTCCGGATAGATAATCCTGTAGTCCTGTGTGTCTGTATACCGCCAACTCACGCTCCCCCGCTCGGAGCCGAGCGTGGTGAACTGTGCGTATGCGGTTACAGTTATGGCGGCCAAAACCGCCGCCATAAGGAGTCTTTTAAAGTTTACGTGCGCCATCGCTGATTACGACATCGTATACCTTGGGGGCGTGGCCGAATTTTTCCTCGAACTGCTTTTTGGCCGCGCTGATGAACGGTTCATAAAGCTCTTCCTTCACAAGGTTGATGGTGCAGCCGCCAAAGCCGCCGCCCATTACGCGCGAGCCGGTGACGTCCATCTTGCGGGCGAGTTTGTTCAGGAAGTCCAGCTCCTCGCACGACACCTCGTACAGACGGCTCATACCGAAGTGGGTCTGGTACATCATCTCGCCCACGGTCTCATAGTCGTCGCGCTCAAGGGCGTCGCATACATCCAGCACGCGCTGAACCTCGCCGATGACGTATTCTGCACGCAGGAAGTCCTCCTCAGGGATATCGGCACGCACCTCATCCAGCCAGACGCGCTTTGCGTCGCTGAGGAATTCCACCTCCGGGTGATTCTTGCGGATGGCCGCAGCCGCATTCTCGCAGGATGCGCGGCGCTTGTTGTATGCGCTGGAAGCCAGCTCGTGCTTTACGCAGGAGTCGATGAGAACAAGCTTGTAGCCCTTGGGATTGAACGGGAA
>Ga0310690_10001806_pt1 | contig 37074 bp, 31 predicted proteins | sample AusTroGonzalo_MG_2_FD_207661 | JGI IMG/M metagenome (GOLD analysis project Ga0310690, IMG submission 207661) | Bovine rumen microbial communities from tropical cattle in Woodstock, Queensland, Australia - Gonzalo_04 (v2) (version 2) | ecosystem: Host-associated > Mammals > Digestive system >...
CCTGCTTAAAGACGAACGAAGTGAAGTCGGTACTGCGGCGGAATTTCGGCGGACGACGGTTTTCGTGCTTAAAAAACTTCCGATAGGCGGCATCTTGCCGCTGCAGGAGCTCCTGAACGGTCTGCGAGTGCAGGCGATGCGGCTTGATTCGTTTTGCGAAATGCTTCTGCATGCGCACGGCGCTTATATACGAGCCGTAGAGCCGGTAGTAGCGCTTCTGTAGTGTGAGGGCATGATTCCATACGAAGGCGGCTTCGGCCATCATATGGTCGAGAGCCTTCAGTTTCTTGCTCTTGCAGAGTTTGTACTTGTATGAAATCATATTGCAATTTAATAAAAATTCATTGAAATTCAAAGATATTATTCGCCATTCATCCCACAGCTAAAGCAATGGGCTTTCTGGCGAGTTTTTCGTAAGCGAAAGTCCAGCAAGAGATTGTCGGACTTTCTTAGTGTTATTCGAATCCAAGCTCCTTTTTGTATGTCCATATGTAATACAGGGCCGTTATGCCCGGGACGTAGTTTCTCGTCTCCCTGGGGAGGTTCTGTGATACCGCCGACCAGTCGGTGGATCCGGCCGTCTGTGCGGCCCGGAGAACGCGGTCCGCTCCGCAGTTGTATGCTGCGAGGGCGAGCGGCCAGTGGCCGGTGCGGCGGTTGTTCGCGGCCAGCAGACGGGCTGCGGCTCCGGTGGCCTTGTATGTATCCAGCCGGTCGTCCTGCGTCCAGCTTACGGTGAGTCCGAATCGCCGCGCCGTCTCCGGCATGAACTGCCACACCCCGGCCGCTCCGACGGGGGACAGGGCTTTTTCGCTGCATCCGGATTCCTGGAGCGTCAGCAGAGCCAGTTCCGCGGGTACCCCCTGTCGGCGCAGCTCCGATTCGAAGTAATCCTTCCACTTTGTGTAGCGGCGGAAGATAGTCTGTGTCCACCGTTTCTTCTCGAAGGCGTAATAGCGTATCCAGCGGACAAGCGTAGGGTCTATGACATCCTGGAGGTATGCCGGCGGCCGTAGCGACAGGAATATTTCTATGCCGTCCTGGGTGAGCAGGAACCAGTCCACGCCGTCGTCGTCGGGGATGGTGGGGATGCGTATGGTAACTCCTTCGGATGTGCGTATCTCACGGTAAAGGAGCTCTCCTTTCCGAATGATACTCTGCACCATGGATTCCACATCCTCATCCGTGCGGTTTCCTTTTCTTTCAAAGTCGCTGAGGATATCCGACCAGTCGGAGATGATTCCGCCTGCGGCGAAATCTGTCTCCCGGATGGTGTCGTCGGTATCGAGGTTACCTATGATCTTCCCACTCTCCGGTGATTCCCATCCGGTCACCACCTGTCCTTTTCCAGGGAAAGGAAGGAATATCATCAGGAGTCCTGCGAGCAGGGCCTGAGTATAGGGTTTCCCGGGGCTATTCATCGAGGATATCATCTTTTTCTATCCTTGCAAGCTTCTCCTCGTATCCTTCCTCTTCCGCGCTCATGGCCACTACGCGGTCAGCCTGGCGCTGGATGGCGCGTTCGAAGACGTTGCGCACGAACCGTGCGTTTCCGAAGTTCTTGTCGTGGTATGCCGTTTCGCGTTCAATGCGGCGGCGCATGACCTCTTCGGCATCCGGGCCGAGGGTGTATCCGTACTTGTCCACGAGCTTCAGGAAGATGGTCATGAGTTCTTCGGTGTCGTAGTCCGGGAAGTGTATCTTCTTTGCGAAGCGGTCGCGGATTCCGGGGTTGCTGTCCTTGAACCGTTCCATGTTCTCGGGGTATCCCGCGAGGATCACCGCGAGGTGTCCGCGTTCGTCCTCCATGCGCTTGATGAGCGTGGCCACGGCTTCACGGCCGTAGTCGTTCGCTCCGCCCTCCGTGAGGGAATAGGCTTCGTCTATGAAGAGTACTCCCCCGATGGCGCTGTCGATGACGGTGTTCGTCTTCACGGCCGTCTGGCCGACGTATTCGGCGACAAGGCCGCTGCGGTCGGTCTCCACGAGTATGTTTTTCGGCAGTACGCCGGTCTCGTAGTATATGGCGGCGAGGATCCGGGCGACGGTAGTCTTTCCCGTACCGGGGTTGCCGGTGAAGATGGTGTGTATGTTTATGTCCGCACGCGGCAGGCCCCGCTGTTCGCGCATCTTCTGGACGGTGATGAAGTTACGCAGGGTCTTCACTTCCTGTTTCACGCTCTCCAGGCCTACGAGCCTTTCGAGTTCGCCCATGGGGTCGGTGACGGTATTCGCGTGTCTGTTCTCCTCCTGGGCTTTCTTCTGCGTGAGGGCTTTCTGTTCGGTGGACAGCTGCTGGGCCGCCGCATGAAGGGCTTCCTTCTTCTTTTCTGTTTCCAGGTCGTTCTGTCGCTTGCGGATGGCCGCCGGGCTCTCTTCGCACAGTCTGTTTATCTCGTCTGCGAACTGCTGCGGACGGGCCATGCCCGGCAGCTCATACTCCCCCGCTCCGGTGGTCACGCGGACGGTCCCTTTGAGGATCCGGCCGTCGCCGGTGGTGTGGAGCTTCGAGGGTATGACCTTCGCGGAGATGATTTCTGAAGTGGCGATCATCTTTCCTTTGTTTTCGTCCTTCAGGGACAGAAGGTTGTCCCGGGTGAGGATATATTGTATCTTACCCAGTTTCTTTATCCATAGGTAGCACCCGACGGCTGCCGCCGCCAGGGCGGCCGCTTCGATGATTCCGGCGGTCCGGGAGGCCGCTTCCGGGACAAGCCCCAGCTTCAGGGATATGGGATCTACCAGTTTTATCTTATACAGCTCACCGGCAATGGCGAGTGCGGCGAGGAGTACGGGAGGCACGTATTCGCTCCAGTGGCGGCCTGTGGCCAGGATGACGTCGTCGTAGTCTTTTCTGCTTGTAGTCTTCATGCAAGTCGTGAGTTCAGTCTGTTAGGGTACCGTAAACCGACAGGAGTTCTTCCTGGCGGATGCCGAGGTACCGTTTGGTTATATATATGTGGCGGTGGCCGTAGATTTCCGAGAGCAGCTGGAGGGCCTGGTCTCCCCTGCCCCGTTCGCACTGCTGGAGCCATACTCGGCGGCCGAACGTTTTTCTCAACGTGTGAGTCGAGAATACCTTCGCGGAGGTAATTCCGTAGCGTGTGCGTGCTTCCTTCAGTATCTGGTCCGCCCGCTGGCGTGTGATGGGCATGGATTCACGGAATACCTGTCCGGTGAATATGTACGAACCTTTGTAACGGACGTGGCTGTGTTCGTAACAGACGGAGGCTATTTCGCGCAGGCGCGGGTTCACCTTCATGGTACGCATCTTGCCGGTCTTCTGTTCCGTGAGGGTGAGCGTTCCGTTTTCCGAGAGGATCTGGTTCCAGCGCAGCGGGAGGATGTCCGAGATGCGCAGGCCCAGGAAGCAGCCGCAGGCGACGAGCATGGCGTCGCGGTAGTAGCCGTCTTCGACGAGGTTGTCGATGAGGCCCATCGCTTCGTTCCAGTCGAGGGCGTCCGCGGCCGGGTGACCTTTCTTAGTGGTACGTTTATGGATTCTTGCGTTCTGTTGTCGCATCGTATTCATTTACGCAAAGATAGTAATAAAAGTTTTACAAAGGGGTCCATTTTGTAAAATTATTTTTGTGCTCCGTTACGATTATTTTGCGTCATTTTTTGGGCTCTTTTATGGAAAGGTATTGTAAAACCCATATAAATGGCTTAATTTTGTCGTGGATTGAACACAGGTCTTGTTGATTGTACCTTTGCCGCCGGAGTCCCCTGGGATTACGGCGGTTTCTTTATTTATCTCTATAAATAAATATATCCATATAATATATGTAGATAAATATTTTCATAGCGAAATGTTTTTCGATGGTGTCTTCTGAATTCCGTATTTTTATAATTATTTATTTATATCCATATTTCTACAAATAAATATTTATTTATATAAATAGAAAATCCCTACACTATGTTGTAGGGGGTTTTCATATTTATATATTTATATCCATGAATAAATAATTACATATACTATATATTTCTATTTATATATAGAAAAATAGATTTCTTTAATTAGTTATATAAATTTTCCTATAAATATTTATTTATTTATTTCCATATATAAATATTAATTCCTATCTTTGCCCAGACCAATACAGAATTTATGGGCAAGATCATTACATTCATGAATAACAAGGGCGGGGTAGGGAAGACCATCACCACGCATTCAGTCGGCATCGCCTGGGCGAGGGCCGGCAAGAAGATACTGTTCATCGACCTGGATTCCCAGAGCAACCTCACGAGCATGCTGAGCAACACCGATCCCAACGAGGATACTCCTTGGGAGCGTACGCTTGAGGATGCGTTCATCGAAGGGCCGTACGTGGAGCATGGCGAAGGCCTGCCGATACTGCAGGTTCCTGACTGTGAGAACGCTTTTTTCGTGCCCACGAGCCTGGACTTGGCGAATTTCGAGCAGGATACCGCCCGTTCCAACATGAGGGAGTTCCTTTTGGTGGATTTAATCAACAAGGTGCGTGACGACTTCGACTACGTCCTCATCGACTGTCCTCCGGCCATACAGGCCCTTACGACGAGCGCGCTGAATGCGGCGGATTACCTCGTTCTGGTTACCAACCTCAGCGGTAAGTCCGTGAAGGGCATGGAAATGATTATGAACCTCTACAATAAGATCGTCACGAATCCCCGGTTCAACCCCAACCTCAAGCTGCTGGGCGTAGTCCTGAGCATGGTCGAGCGTGACAAGGTGAACAAGGCCTACCTGGCGCAGGTGATGCGCGACTACCGGAGCTTCGTGGTGTCTCCGTACATCCGTAAGTCTACGATGGTGAACAGGGCCCTGTCATCCAATAACAGCATCTACGACATAGATCCGAACGGAAAGGTGTCCGGCGACTATCTGGCAGTCTCGAAGGAGCTTCTCGCCCGTGTAGTGAGCGACTTCAGCGCGGAGCAGGGGAGTGGGTTGTAGGTATTTAAATAAATAGATAAATAAATATTTATATAAATAAGAAAATTGTCATGGCTAAGAAGAAAGACATATTTGATGATTTCCTTGATAAGAATTTCGGGCAGTCTGCGCTGCACATCGAGACTCCGATAGGAGGGGAGAGAAGCTCTTCCGCAGAGGAGCGTGCGGCCATTGCTAACGGCGGATCCCTGGCGGAGGTTCCCCGGCCTGATTCCCGGGTCCCGGACATAGTGGATGAGAGCGCTGCCGTGAAGCGTGGTCCCGGGCGTCCGAAGGGCAGCGGCAGGGGAGATACGGTGTTCGTGAACTTCAATATCGACAGGAAGATGAAGCACGACCTTGATATCCTCAAGGTCAGCCAGTACCGGGTTTCGCTCACGGAGCTCTTCAGCGAGGCGATATTTGATCTGCTTAAAAAATATCACGTTGAGGGATATTAAATATCCGACTTAATAAATGCTCTGACAGCCCTCAGGGGCTGTTTTTTGTGTCAGGAGATTCTTAAAATATCCGACAAATTAAATGCAGATTATATTTAATTCCATAGTTTTTTAGGTCGGAGATATTTGCAAGTGTCGAATACTGTGTGTATATTTGTGTCCGTGAGGAAAGAAATCCATATATATATGTACTCCGGGCGTGCGTTCGGTGCGCTGCGGGGCCTTCTGTGGGGAAGGGGGGCGCGCGCAACAGGGGGTTGGGGCCTCCGGCGGTCCGCTCAGTCGCCGCGGAGGGCTTCTTGGTTCCTTGCTTCCCTGGAAGCTCGGATATTTGATTCCGGATTCCTTCTTCATCCCAATAAACATCCGGTGATTTGTTATCCTTACTCACAGCCTGTTTATGACTTATCATTTTTTCGGTCCGCTTTTGTAAGTAATTTATTTCGATGGATTTACAACGTTTCTTTTGAATGAATTATCCGACAAGTAAAATTATTTATCCGACAACTAAAATAAACCGGAAAGCCGAATTATCCGACATCTAAAATAAAATCAGACAAATTTCCGACAAGTAAAATAAAATGGCCAAGCAGCAGCATCCCCAGGACGACAATTCGACGCTTGCTAAGTCACGCGAGATCATTGAATCGTATCTTTTTTCCACGAGCGAGAGGGAGTTTTCCATCTATTCCGAGCGTCTGATGATCAGGATGATAGAGATCGCCCAGTGCCAGGTTCTTGGTCTTGATTTCAGGAGCGGCCGAAATATCGGCCAGGTGGAGATAGGGAAGCTCGGCGATGCACGTCTTGAGATCCCGATCAAGAGCCTTCTCGGGGAGGGGGACTCCAATTACACCCAGGCGAAGAACGCCATCAAGGAGTTGATGCTGTCGCCATATTTCGTGGAGCGTCCGAAGATGAAGGGCGGGAAGCTCGTGTATGACAAGGACGGCAACCAGGAGTTCGAGTTCTTCGGATACCAGATCCTCAATGACTGCAAGGTCAACGTCAAGCCGGGCTACGCCGTCATAGACGTGAACGAGAACACGTGGAAGGTTTTTCTGGATTTCAGCAAGGGGTACCGACGTTTCGACCTCAACGCCGCGATGCAGCTGTCGAAGACGTGTTCAACCCGTATGTTCCGTCTCATCAGCAACCAGAAGTATCCGATAACGTACACCATTGCGCATCTGAAGGCCATGTGGGGTCTGAAGGATAAATACAAGGACAATTCCGACTTCCTGCGCAGGGTCATCGAGCCGGCGAAGAAGGAACTGGACGAGAAGGCGCCGTGGTCTTTTACCTATTGTAAGAACTGTACCGAGTCTGCGCCCGAGAACCAGGGGAGGAGGGGGCCGAAGACCATCGTATCGCTGACTTTCTTCCCTTACCAGGTGTTCAGCCATACCCCGGTTGCCAACGCCCTCCTGAGGGCTTCCGGAAACGTCGTCAATATCCTTGGCCGCGAGCTGTATGACACCCTGATGAAGAAGTTCGAGTTCACCGCGAAGGGTATCGACAACAACAAGCTCACGTTTATCACGGCCCAGGAGGCCGGCATGGACATCCTTGACTTCCTGGATTCCATTGCCCCGTACGCTCTTCACGCGACGAACCCTCCGGGGTACGTCATCAACTGCATCGACAAGTGTCTCAAGACGAAGTACGGTGTCGTCAAGACTCCGAACGGCTATGTCGTCCAGGGTAACGAAGTGGACGAACCGTAGGCTCTCGTGCTGCGGCAGCGGGGGAGTTTTATTGTAGTTGTCGGTTATTTCTTTTAAGTTTAACTTTAAATTATTGACTATGAAAGGTTTGAAGATTTTCCATCCCAACGGGGATTTGCTTTCCAAGCCTGAGGCTTATGAATTTTATAATGTCAGGTACAAATCTCCGGAGTCGGAGGCCGGAATCGGTAAAGAAAAGAAGAATGTGGAGCCCCTGTGGCTCATCACTTCTGCAGTGGACGCCTTCGGCAACGGAACCCATGGCTGCCTGGATCTGACTACCGGTCGCTGGCAATACTTCAGGGAGGGCGAGTTCAGCGAGATTCAGGAGATTAGTGAAGGGATGGTGCTGTAGTCCGCCCGTATCCGTTTGCATGCGTCGTTATGCTTCTGCATACGTTCGTATCCGCGTGCATCCCCAAGTCCGCGCCGGAATTCCCGATTCTCACGGGGATATTGTCCAGCCTTTTGATGTCATTTTCTCTTTCCCTCTTGCATATTATATAAAAAAGGCCCATATTTGCAAGAAAAGCATCTTATGGATACGATGTATAGCACCCTTCTTTCGAGGGTCTCCCGGATGCCCAGGGGGACCATCTTCTTCGTTGAGGATCTCCTTGACACGGGAATCTCCCCCGAGGCCCTTCGGGCCGTTCTCTCCCTGATGGTGAGGGACGGCAGCGGGGAAGTCATACGTCTCGCCCGTGGGATCTTCTGCAGGCCGGCCCTCAACCCTCAGATGAAGATTCTCTACCCCTCCGGGGAGAGAATCGCTCAGGAGGCCGCGCGCCATTGGCGCGTGAGGATCGCCCCGTGCGGGGCGCAGGCTGCGAACCTTGCGGGGTTCTACGGGGTTCCGGTCCTTCCCCTGGATTTCGTCACCGACGGGTCCGAGCAGACCATCAACCTCGTAAACGGGAATGTAATCCATTTCATGAGAAGGAAATCCGTGAAGGTCTTTTCTTTCCGGAATGAGAGGTTGAGGAACCTCGTGGAGGGTGTCCGTTTCCTTGGGAAGGAGAATATATCCTTTGAAGAGAGGGAAATCATCGCAAAGAATCTGGTAGGGATTCCCGAAGGGGAGTTCATCCATGACGTGAAACTCTCTCCCGGATGGATTCAGGAAATCCTTCTGGAAATCAGGCCCTCTTTCACTTAGGGAATCCTTTTCGGGTTCCCTTTTTAGGGGATTTCCTTTCGGGACGGGTAATGAGGTTAGATACTGTTCCTTTCTTGCAAATTTGGGCCATAATTGTAAATTATTTAGGGAAGGTTTGACAATTATATGGAATTTGAAAAGTAGGGGAGGGGGGGAGGGGTTTGCGTTGAGGGAGCCTATAATTATATTTGCGTATGTATGTTAAAGTTATGCTATTATGGCCATAGACAAGAACATCAAATATGAACTCCTGAAGGATGACAGGTACCTCCTCATGAAGGAGACGGCCTGCAGGTCTGAGCAGTTACAGGCTTATTTCGGAGGGGAGAAGTACGTGCTTGAGGTCTTCCGCAGGTTCGAGGAGAAGTATCCCGAGAGGGGAGTGAACCAGATACCGTATCTGAGGTACAGCCTTCAGTTGGGGGGTACCGTAGAATTACCGTCGGCTGTGAAGCGCGAGACTGAGCGCCTGGCGCGCAGCGTCTTCCCCGAGATGCCGTTTAACGATTCGTATAATGCCGTGATGTATCTTAACGAGAATCTTAAAAGGATTAGCGGAATCGAGTACGGCAGTTATTCCGGTTGCGTTATTGATCCGAAGACCAAGGTTCCCGTCCCTAATACAGGCGAGAAAGTAGTATTGTTCCAGATGAACGGCAAGGCCGTTGTTATGAATTGGCATAACATCATTATAGGAGGGAATTCTTTCGCTTATCTTAATGGTAATGGTTGTCCAAAATTACTGTCTGTTCCTGATGTTGGGCATCAGGATGAATTGTATCAGGTTTGTGCGATTCCTTCCGGCCTAATTAATCCAGATGCCGGTATTTACAGCGATGATATGTATAATATTGTTTCCGATTATGGAGACGTGCTCATCCCCCAGGTGGAAAAAGCATTCGCTCTTAAGGAATACGGCATACTTGTCGTCATTAAGGATGATAATGCATATCAATATACGGCTCAGTTGCTCAAGGATATGGCGGCGAAACTCCGTGCCGGCAGGCTCGACAAGCTTGAATCCGAAGGTGTAGGGCAGTACTTCCACATTGATAATATCCAAAGGGCGTACGACCTCTCCGTGAAGACCGACGAGGTTATCGGAGGAAAATATGCAAAGGACTTCGCCGGGAAGGCCTCCTGGAGCCGGGCCCTGGATATTGACTTGAAGGATTTCCCCGATGTGAGGGGAATCCGGTATATAGATTTCAAGGACTGCACGAATGTGCATGTCCTCTTTAAGGACGGCGAGTCCTTGCTTACGGACCTGGCGTCTCCGAAGCTTCTGAAGGCGATTTCCGCGAAGGTCGATGAGATGCGCCAGAGTCCTAAGCGTCAGCTTAAGTCCGGAGGTAATAAAATAAAGTAATGTTATGGCTATTGACAGGAAAACGGAACATCCGTTCATCAAAGAGTTTGAGCACCTTTCCAATACTGGTAGGTATAATCTTCTTGCCCATACTTTGAATAATTTCCGCGAGGGCACGGACCAGAAGCTTATTGACAATTTGGATATTCTCATCCGGCGTTATTTGGATAGGGCGGAAGCTGATTATGATGATTGGCGTGATGGGGTTGATAATACGCTAACTTTCAGGCGAATGCCCTGCAGAGCGTTGGAGGGGACCTGGTAGTAGCTCCATTAGCTAAAGCTGTTCATATTGGCATAGATTATTCTTTGCGTGACGGTACTGTTTATGGATATGCCATTGGTGATGTTATATATCTTACCCCAGATGGCATCAACCCGGAGACACCGATACATGAGTATACCCATCTTTGGGCAAGAGTTCTAGAGAAAAATTCTCCTGAACAGTGGGCGGAACTAGTTGACAGCCTCCGTAATAGTATAGAGTGGTCTGTCGTACATAATGATTCTTATTATTCTAACATTTGCAATGATGATTCCCGTTTAGCTTCGGAAGTGTTGGCACGTCTATGTGGAAGAAAAGGAGCGGAGCTTTTAGAGCGTGCTGCCGGGGAATCCGACGGGACGGTTGCCGGAACCGTAAGTGAGTTCCGCAGGTTAGTTGATTCCAATGTCATGCCGGCGGTTTTTGGCACGAAGGGTGAACGCTTGACTGAGAAGGCTACGCTTGCCGTATTGCAAGACTTTGCCGAAGGACGCAGGAACAGCCTTGCAGAAGTTTCCATGATGCCAGGTTCTTATCACGATATCCGTAGGAAGAATTCATCAGGAATGAAAAATACAAGAACCCGGAGGCGTCGTTAGGAAGGAATACGGGAAATATAGGAAGCCCGTTTTGTGATAATCTTTCTTTTGTGTTTTATTTGTAGCATTGATAATTATTGTTATCTTTGCTACAAATTTATTTTATATGGAAACGAAATATGGAAATTTCCGTCTCCGGCAGGAGATTATCGAGAAGCTTAAGGATATGCGTCTCGCTTTCGAGTCCAGCTATGGCCGTCGCATGACGAACGACGAGTTCATCGAGAAACTTATTGCGTCTGTTGAAGGCAGCGAGCCTGCCGTGTGGGAGGCGTACTGTAAGATTATCCTTAAAAGGGGAGAGGAGAAGTAGCGGCTATGATATACGACGTTAAGATTCTTCAGGGTGTTGCGGAGCTTACCCGTGACTGGAGCCTCCGTAAGGAAGACCTCTTCAGGTTCGCCTGTGAGAGGGGAGGGGAGCGCTGGCAGTGCGAGTCCTTCCGGAACCAGATGTATATGGAGTATTTCAAGGGCGAGACTCCGGTAACGGCCAGGATGTATAGTCTCGACGATAATAATTTGAGGCTCGTCTTGGAATATGTGTCGGAGAAGCTTATGGGAGGGCTGGCATCAAGGGAGTTGAATTTTTAGCCTTTTTTTATGAATAAATTACCCAAAGGAGCGAATCCCCTGTATCGCAAGCTTGCCTACAAGTCGGTTCTCGGCTTTGGCAAGTATGCTGATATGACTGTGTCAAACGTCCTTAAGGTCGATCCCGCCTGGCTTGCGTATGCCTATTATTTTTATGACAGAATAAGCTTCATTGATGAAATCCTTGATTTCCTTCAGGTCGACAGGATTGAAAAGCCCGGCAAGCGCCCGGCGCTTTCCAAGAAATGCCACGCGAAGGTTAGGGATACGCGCCATGAATTTTTGCACAAGGTCACGCATGAACTCACGCACGATAGCCAAGTGCGTACGATATTCATCGAGGACCTGAACGTGCGTAGCATGGTGAAGAACCGTCACCTTGCGAAGACGATAAGTGATGCCGCGTTCGGCGAGTTTGTCCGTCAGCTGACTTACAAGGGCATGTGGTACGGTGTAAATGTCATCAAAGTTGACCGTTGGGCGCCGAGCAGCAAGACCTGCTCCGTGTGCGGAGCGGTCAATCGCTCGCTGAAACTTAGCGAACGCGTGTGGACTTGCGTATGTTGCGGCACTTGCCATGACCGTGATTACAATGCTTCAGTAAATATCAAATCGTTTGGCCTTGCGGCCCTACCGCCGGATAGGCGGGAAGTCAAGCCTGCGGACTGTCCTCCTGTGGACGACCGGCGTTCACCGAACGCCCTAAGAAGCAGCGGCAGGTTGAACCAGGAAAAGTTCCGTGGTGCCACGGATGCTCCCGTTCTTTAGATGGGAGAGTATCACTCACGGTATGGCAAAGAAGTCTAATATGGAGTCGGCTGCAGCTGAATTTGCTAAGCGTTGGGCCGGCAAGGGCTACGAAAAGGGAGAAACGTCCCGTTTCTGGCTCGACCTTCTGAATAGCGTCTATGGTGTAGCTAACCCTACCACGATGATTGAGTTCGAGGTTCCAGTGAAGACCATCACCAAGGAGAAGGGCTCCGACTTCATTGATGCCTATATTTCATCGACAAAGGTGCTTATTGAGCAGAAAGGTTCGAAGATTGACCTTTCGGCAAAGGCGAAGCAATCTGACGGAGCTGAACTCACTCCGTATCAGCAAGGCCGCCGTTATGCCGCCGGTCTTCCTGTGTCGATGACTCCGCGCTGGATAGTGGCGTGTAACTTCAATACCTTTGAAATTCACGACATGGAGCGTCCGAATTATGCTCCGGAGGTCGTACGTCTTGAAGACCTTGATAAAGAGTTTTACCGGCTTTCTTTCCTTGTTGACGATACTGCCATCCACACTAAGAAGGAACTTGAAGTGTCGATGGCCGCCGGCGCAATCATCGGCAAGATATTCGATGCGTTCCGTAAGGAGTATCGTAATCCAGAGGATCCGCACTCCCAGAGAAGCCTAAATATCCTCTGTGTAAGGCTTGTTTTCTGCCTTTACGCCGAGGATGCCGGCCTGTTCGACAGCCACTCCCAGTTCCATGATTACCTCATACAGTTCAAGCCCGGTTCCGGGGATATGAGGAAGGCCCTGCTGGAGCTCTTTGATGTTTTGAATACGCCCGTCAAGGACAGGGATCCTTATCTCCGTGACGACCTGCTGGCGTTTCCTTATGTGAATGGCGGCCTATTTGCCGAGAAGGATATCGAAGTTCCCAGGTTTACCGAGGAGATAGCTGATCTCCTTCTCGTTCACGCAAGTGACGATTTCGACTGGAGTCAGATTTCTCCGACTATCTTCGGCGGCGTGTTCGAGTCCACCTTGAACCCGGAGACCCGCCGTAAGGGCGGCATGCATTATACCAGTATCGAGAATATCCACAAGGTCATTGATCCGTTGTTCCTTGACGACCTGAAGGCGGAGTTGGCGGGTATCAAGGCTGAGCCCCAGGAGAGGAAGCGTGTGGCAAGGGCGAAGGAGTTCCAGGACAAGATTGCCTCATTGAAATTCCTTGATCCGGCGGCCGGTTCGGGTAATTTCCTTACGGAGACGTTCCTTTCGCTCCGCCGGCTGGAGAATGAGGCTATCAGGATTATCTATAAGGGCCAGATGATTATCGGTGACTTTGTCAATCCGATAAAGGTCTCTATCGGTCAGATGTACGGTATTGAAATCAACGATTTTGCCGTGTCTGTGGCCATGACGGCTCTTTGGATTGCCGAGGCCCAGATGATGGCCGAGACGGAAAAATTCATGCAAATAAGCCTGGATTTTCTACCTTTAAAAAGTTACACGAATATCCATGAGGGTAATGCACTGAGGATGGATTGGGAGGAGGTGGTACCAGCCAGTGAATTGAACTATGTCATGGGTAATCCACCATGGGTGGGGAAGAGTTTTCAAACAGCCGAACAGAAAGCAGATATGGCCAAAGTGTTCGTTGGCGTTAAGAACTATGGAAATCTTGATTATGTGGCATCATGGTATAAGAAAGCGATTGATTATCTTGAAGGCAATTTTGCTTGTGAAATTGCCTATGTTTCGACGAATTCTATCTGCCAGGGAATCGCAGTCTCTCCTCTTTGGAAGCACATATTCGAACGTGGATATGTAATCAATTTTGCATATCCGACTTTTAAATGGAATAGCGAAGCCAATGATAAGGCGGCCGTTCATTGTGTGATTGTTGGGATTGGAAAAAAGGCGCGTTCTTATCGTTATATCTATCCTGTAGGCAAAGAAGATTCACCCATAGCGGCCTCGAATATTAATGCTTATCTGATGGATGCTCCATCTATTATCATTGATGATATACATACCCCAGTGTCCGATGTCCCTCTTACCGCAGTAGGCTCTTTCCCTACAGATGGAGGATATTTGGTTATAAAAGCCGAAGAAAGGGATGCGTTCTTAAAAAATGAGCCATTGGCTTCACCATATGTCAAGCTGTTTATAGGTCCAGAAGAGTTCATTAATAATAAGCTAAGGTACTGTCTTTGGCTGAAGGATTGCTCACCGGTTGAACTACGAAAGATGCCATCTGTTATAAAAAGACTAGAAGGCGTACGAGAATTCCGTCTGGGTAGCAGCAAAAAACAGACACAAAAGCGTGCAGACACGCCCCATCTCTTTGCTGAGATTCGACAGCCTGTTAGTGATTATTTGCTGTTCCCAAGGACTTCCTCTGAACGTCGTGCTTACTTACCCATAGGTTTCATGAGTGCTGATGTTATTGCTGGCGATACCATCATTGTTCCTAATGCAACCGTGTACCATTTCGGAGTATTGGAAAGTGTAGTTCATATGGCATGGATGAGGGTGCTATGCGGAAGAATGAAAAGCGACTACCGTTATTCAGGGACACTGATTTATAACAATTTCCCTTGGCCCCAGCTAAACGAACAGTCAAAGAAGAAGATTGAACAAACGGCCCAGTCTATTCTCGATGCCCGTGCTCTCTATCCCGATAGCAGCCTTGCTGACCTTTACGACGACCTTACGATGCCCCCCGAGCTTCGCAAGGCCCATCGCGCCAACGACGCCGCAGTCATGGAAGCCTATGGATTCCGTAAGGATATGACTGAGCCGGAGATTGTAGCCGAATTGTTCAAGATGTATCAGAAACTGACTTCTAAGGAATAACCCTAACGGTTGATTTTTTATTTTCATAACACCGGCCTCCGTCAGAAATGGCGGGGGCTGTTTTTCTGTTATATAACTTTAGCTATGTTAACTCAAGTAGGGTAGAGTTACCCATTTTTCAAAGTTAGGTTTTAGTTAACATAACGTAAATTGTGTAACAAATTGATACACAAGTATATAGTGGTATTTTACAACAAAAATCTTCGTTATGTAAATTCAAAAAAGGCCGTCCGGGGAATTCCGGGCGGCCTTTGAGTCATTTAATCTCGTTCAGTTGCCAGTGTATCTTGGCTCCGAGAGCGTTTGCTATGTCACAGATCTGGCTGATTTTTATGTCGTCCTTCTTAAAGAACCGTCTGAAGGCCTGCCTGAAGATTCCGACTTTGTCGGAGAATTCCACCAGGTTGAGTTCTGTTTCCTTCATCGTGTCTGCGAGGAACCGGAGCCTTGCGTCTGCTGGTACGTTCTGAACGTAATCAGGCAGTATGTTCCTCTTCCCTACTATCACATCTCCTCCGAACTCGTAGTTCGCGGCGTTTTTCTGTTTTTTCGGAGCCGGGAGCTCGTAGCTCACACTGCAGTCAATATTCATCTCGTTCATCATCCGGTAGAGTACGTCAAGCGTGCAGTCATCGTTGACATTGAAAATGTAAGACATCATTTGGGGTGTGATTCCGATTCGTTCGGACATTTCCTTGACGGTTATCTGCCGGTTCTCCATGAGGGTTCGTACGAACCCCAGCCGCGTTGCGCTGAGGTTGCCTCCTTCGGTCTTTTTCCTCATTTCCTCCCTCATGCGCTTGATGCTTTCCTTTCTTTTTTCAGACGCTTGTTTTCCTTTTTCGTTTAATTGTTTTACTTTCTGTTCCATTGCCCTTTTATTTGTTTCTTTATAAAGATAATTTCTTTATATTTGTGATGCGTTGTTTTTCAACGGATTTCTTTGAAACTTGTTTCAAACTGTTACATCTGGCGCAAAGTTAATTATAAAATTCGTTTTAACAACAACGCCTGCTTCCGTTCAGGAGGTGTTTTGAGTTCCCTTCAGGGCCGTTTTGAGGGCCCGGCGCACATAGGATAATTTATCCGGCCGGAGCCGTTATGGTCTTTTCGACATCGATTATTTGTATCGACTCATGGAGTCTTTTCTTCATGATGCTTTCGTTTGTCATTTCCCGCCGGATGAACCAGTAGGCATACTTAATCATCAATAATCACCGTTATGGCAATCGCAAAAAACAACAATCAGCCCAAGCAGGCAAAGCCTGCCAAGGCTCCCCGTCAGGGAAAGGAAAACGTAGCCGTGGCCTCCAAGGCCCAGACTGAGCGTAATGCTCTCCTATCGAAGCTCTTCCACAAGTCTGCGGTCGAGTTCCTTAAGAAGCACCTCAACCTTGACCTCTCTTCGCTTAACATCCCGGATTCCGACATCTGGAACCTCTCCAAGCAGAATGTCACTCGTGGTGGCTATGACATGACCGTCACTCCCCTTGTGTACGATGCCGCCCAGAAGAAGACGGTCGAGGGTAAGCCCCTCGGCATCACGGCTGCTCTTCAGGTATCGTTCCCCCGTGACCAGAAGACTCGCAAGCCCGCTCCCGTCGTAAAGAACGAGAAGGGTTATTACAACGTCATGCTTAATGTCGTGCCCGAGCGTCCGATGAGGCTCCGTGACGACGTCACCTCAGTGGTCCTTCCCGAGGATGAGGCCGTTCGTACCTCCGAGAATAAGGACAAGATCGAGTTCTCCAATGACCAGTATATGGCCCTGGAGGGCATAGGCATCGGACGTAACGACGTTTGGAAGCTTCCTTATGATGTAAAGGCCGACATAGTTGACGGCAAGGCGTTTTCCGTGGACGGCCAGGTGCGTACGGAAGTGGGTTACATACCCGTCATCGGCCGCGCCCGTCTGGAAGTGAAGGATGGCAACCTCGAAGTTATGTTCCGTTCTTCCGTTGTCCCTGAGGTGGGCAAGTCCCAGTTCGACGTCTTCAAGGAGGCATATCCCGACCTGAAGAAGGAAGATCTTGTCATAGACCTTGAGGGCGCAGCCCTGAAGGGAAATTTCCGTCTTGACGTCTTTGCCCGTGACAAGAACGGCAAGCTCGTCCGTGACGATGCCGGCAGGCTCGTTCGTAACGAAGCCGGACGTAACCTCGAGGAGTTCGGCGCAGCCCTCATGCCCGTCATGGGGTATTCCGTGAAGTCCGTCAAGGACCCTGAGACTGGTGAATACAAGACTGAGTTCTCCGAGCCCAAGGCTTATAACGTATCCGTTTCCCACGGGGAGCTCGTCCGTCAGCCCATGAAGTTTGTCCCGGATCTCGGAGAGGACAATCATCCGGTGATCACCCGTGACCGCTTCGGCAAGGAGCATCAGGAGGGCCACTGGGAGCTTATGAACGCCGTTGTGAACCGTAAGGAAGCCGCAGTGTATGTCGAGGGCCGTAACGAGCCCCTGAAGTTCGAGTCCGCTGAAGATATGAAGGGTTATGTCGAGGGCTATGGCGGATTCGTCCAGAATGCGGTATTCAAGGATAAGGTACGTGAAGACGGCAAGCTCGTCGAGATGAACACCCCGTACCGTGCATTTGTACACGCGGATCCCGCGCTTAACGGCTTCGGCCGCCAGAGGAGTATTGACACCAGCGGGAAGATAGCACAGCGTCGTGACGCAGCACGCCGTGAAGCCGAACTTACCAGGCCTGTACTTACCAGGCAGCACAGATAATCAGACACGTGTCTGTACCCGGGTAGAGGGACGGTGAATGCCCTTTCCGGTCCTCTACCCTTTTTTAAACAAGTAAAATTTATTCCTTTATATGTTCAAGAAGTGGGCTAAAGCAATGATTCTCGGATGGGTCGGTCTGTCGGTATTCTTCATGCCGCTGGGCTGGGCCCTTCTCGTTGGTGCGGGGGTGGTTGGAATAGCCGCCAGGGATATAGTGATTAACCGCCGTGAAGGCGGGTTCGTCGACCGTTTCGTCACCCGTGCCGCGCAGAGGCGCGAGGAGAGACAGCTGGGCCGGAGCATGGCGATGGAGCACGGGGTGCTGAACCAACTGCATGAGGACCGTCTGCCTGCCGGCATGGAGTTCAATTACTCCAACGGCCGTTACCGTAAATTCAATTGCGCCGGCATCGAGAACCTCGTCACTTCCCGCGCATACGGGTTCGGCCGCCGTGACGTGGAGTATTACTTTCACGTTCCTGATGCTGCCAAGGCCCGCGAGCTGACCGAGAAGGCCCAGGCCTTCGAGGGTACGGCCCGTGTCTTCTATGACCGTGATAAGGGACAGTATAAGGTGTGGGCGTCGAACGCCTATGCGATCAACGAACTGGCTTACGCTGCGTATCCTCCGAGGACCGTCCAGGCGGAGAGGAACGTGGATGTGGTGCGCCAGTACCTGGTTCCGGGTTGTTCCTCTTATGAGGAAGCCGTAAAGGTACTCCAGCAAACTCCGTCGATGACGCCCGTGCGTACGTTCCAGAACGTATCTTATACCGTGGCCGGTAGGCAGCAGCTGGTGAGAGACGGCGAGTCCGTCGCTAATCCTCTTCCAGATACCCTCCCTGCGGGGGCGTTTCTGGTGGAGCGGAGGGAACGTTTCACTACTTCCGACGGAGTCGTCATTCCCGGGAACATTTCACAGGGTCCCGAAGTCTTTGACTATGTGGACAAGTCCATGTCCCGTATTTCGTCTCCTTCGAGGACAGAGACATCCGAGGTAATCTTTTCCGACTGTACTCCTGAATCCATGTTGAGGACGATGGATCTTGGCCGCGGTATCGGCAGGACTCCCGTCCGTGCTTTCGGCGAGGGTTTGAACCCCGAGCAGTCGAAAGTATATCTGCAGGTAAAGGATGTCAGTGAGCTAGCCGGCATCCTCGACGGAAAAGGTCTTGAGACCGGTTCGAAGGTGTATCTTGGCAGGATTCCGGATACTCCGGGTCTATACCTGAGCCTCGATGCGGAGCCGGGCCTTCTGGCAAGGCTCGCCCCGGTGGACGCCCTTCCTGACAACATAGTGTCTAAATATACCTCTATGGGACTTCCCGAGGCGGACGTGAGGTGGTCGGCGTTCGCCGACGATGTGCGCGTGGACGGAAGCGCCGCCGCGTACCTCACTGACGACGTGAGCCTGTCCGGCGCCAAGCTGAACGGCGCCCCTCTGAAAGAAGCCGTCGAGCGTCTCTCTAATGAGCGTCTCCCTGAGATGGATGACGCAGGCCTCGTGCGCTGGCTTGACGATGCGTCGAGGATCGAATCGGTATCCGTTAAGCTCTCCCCCGCTGACGAGTCGTTGCATATCGCCGGTATCGTCGACGGACGCGGCATCATCGTGGATCCGGTGAAGCTCACCAGGGAGGAATACGACTCCCTCTCTTCGAGGGGGCAGATATCTGCCGCCGAGAAGAAAGACCTGTTCATGCAGGTGAACGGGAACATGTTTTCCATGTATCCCGCCGTGGGCGATGATGCCCTTGCATGTCCCATAAGGGACTATGCCTTTGGCCGCAAGCCCCTCACCGTAGGTGAGGTGAAGCGGAACCCCCTCGCGCAGGAGGCTCCGAAGGTGGCCAAAAAGAACAAGAATTCACTTTAAAACATCATACAGTTATGCCTATCATTAACAAGGATTATGATTTGATGAAGATTGCCGGGTTCGTCGGCAAGAGCAGGCTTGATTTTGAAGGAAGCGACCGCCCCGCCGTCCAGATGAACGGCAGGAACCTTTTTATAGGGTCGGTGTCTTATGACTTCGATCTCGGTGAGATAGTGTATTCCATAGTGGATGCGTCCGGATTCGAACTCTCTTCAGAGTTCGGCGCCCGCAGGATCACGGAGCTGCGCCCGGATGTGCTTGCTCAGGTGCGCGAGTGCTCCCAGATGTATGCCAGCTTCCGCCGTTCCCGTGCTGAGAATATTTCCGACATCGAGTCCCAGCTGCGGCATATGAACCGTAAGGGACTCAAGCCCCAGAAGCACAGCCTGGGCAGGTCTTCTTAGTTTTTTCTTGAAAGGTATCGGATTATGAGACTGGATCAGCATAAACTGGATCTCCTCGCCCGCGATGTCGCCGGCGAGATCGCCTTCGGTAACGGAGCCCCGGTGGACCGTGCGTCGCTGACTATGCTCGACGGGATGAACGCCACCGAGAGGGCTCTTTTCAGGATGCGCGTGTTGTATCACCTGGATGACTTCGGCGCCTTCCCCGTGGGATTGGTCGAGAGGCGCTTTGGAGCTGTGATGTTGAATGTCGTGCCCGGCTCCGACAGGGCCGTCCGTACGGAATTCGCGATGCTCAACCACAACCACGACCGCGGGGAGTGGTTCCGTGTGTCTGACGACTCCTACGAGCAGTGTACCGAGGCCCTGGCGTTCCTCTCCTGGGGTGATGCCCCGAGGGTGGAGCCCGAGGAGGTGGCAAGACACTTTGCGGACAGGATACTGGCAAAGGACGGCGTAGACGTAGTCCGCGATTTCCCCATGAGGGAGGCCCTCGTGGAGCAGTTCGGTGTTGGAGACATGGTGTTCGTCCAGAGGGATAACGCGGGGGTTTACCGTTCCCGTGAGGTCTTCGGCGGCCGTTCCGCCACGAAGGCTTTCAGGGATATGTCACGTGATGACATGGAAGGGTTCATCGCCCGTATGGAAATTGCCCTTCGCGAGAAGGACCTTTCCCATGGAGTCCCGGAGATCCCCCAGGAGGAGCGTACGGAGCTTCCCCTGCAGTTCGACAGGGATACGCAGCTGTATTTCCCCAACGGGGATACGCTCAAGCCCAAGTCGGCGTTCTTGGACTCCGACGGACATATCTTCATACATGGTCATGTATCAAGGAACGAACCGCGTTCCGTGGTCCTTCGGGATGTGAGCCTGAGTGAACTCACCTCGGGTACCATCAATAAGATACACGAGGCGATTGGCAAGTCTTTCAGCGTTTTCCTGATCGAGAATCCCCTTCTCGGTAAGGAGGTAGCTGCGAAGATAAACAGAAGTAAGGGTAATAAGATTTAGAAGTTATGAGAAATTATCTGCCTACGGATATCGTCCTTTCCGACGAACGCCTGCTCTCCATCGGTTTTTCCGATTCGAGGGCCGATGCCGATAATATATCCACGAGCCGCGAAGCCATCCTCGACAGGAGCCGGGCCTTGGAGATACTCAAGAATGATCCCGATCTGGGAGCTCTTCTTCTGTCCAGTGCTCCGGGTAACGGAGCTATCCTCTGGGCCGGGGAAGGCGCCCTTGCCCTGAAGGAGCGCCAGATGCTCGGCGTGCGCCTCTACGGGCGCAACGGCGCGAACGGGTACGACGGGGATAACCTCTTCGGTAAGTTCCTCTCGGCGGTGCGCAGCGACTACCGCGAGTACCTGCATACGAACGTCCCTTACGAGAAGCCCTTCCGTGAGGACCAGGTGACTGTGGATTTCACCCGGAAGGGTGCCACGTCTTCGGATATTGAGGAGCGTGAGAATGACGGCATGAGATATATACACGTGGACGTCTATCGTCCGGCGAAGTTCCGTTTCGACTCGTCCCTCGACGGCACCACGGGCCATGCCCAGCGGCGCTCCGACGCGGAGGTGTCGTTTCATAAGTTCGAATGTCCTTTCGGCGTTGCTTATCCCTCCCCCGTTATCGTGGGGACCGCCGCTGAGGCGTCGTTTCTTTACGAGAAGGCCCTGCGTAAGGAGCTCGACTGGAGCGCCCTTGCGGACGACCTTGTCGCTCGCGGGCTCATGGCTCCTATGTCCAAGCGCCTGAAGGACCTCTTCGTGAACGACTATACGGCCCAGTTCGACTGGATGCGCGAGCAGATATGCCGCGACCCGGAGCTGCGGCACCTCAAGATCGTGGCTCCTTCGCTTCTCGTCCCGGATGCGTCCATGGGACGCAGCCAGTATGATTACGACCATGCTATGTCCCCGGCACACGTTCTGGCGTTCTATATCAATAACCCCGTATATCTCTTCTCCGGTTCCGATTACCGTGTGGTGAAGGCCTTAGGCCTTCCGGACAAGCAGGAGCCCGAGGCTCTGAACGTGATGCAGGCACGCTCTCTGAACGTGCTTGTCTTTGGCTCCGACACCATCGGAGGACGCGAAGCGGGGCGCCGGGCCACCTCCACTCTGGAGACGGTAGAGAAGTTCAACGCGCAGGGCGATAAGGTGTACAGTCACCGCAAGAAATACGTCATCCCTCAGAAGACCCGCGAAGAGATAGAGAAGGACTACGTGTCGTTCAGGGCCCGTATGGACCAGATTCTCTCCGGTATCCCCGAGAACACCCGCGTGAACCTTGTGACCGGAGGTACTTCCCAGTACTCCTCCAGTGTCGGCACGGGTACTCCCCATATGCTCGCACGGTATGTGCGCGAGAAGGGCGGGGCCGTCTTGGATTATAACTATTCTTCCAACCGGTTCCACGAGCACGCAAGTCTCGGATACGTGGCGACGAACCCTAAGCTCAGCGTTACGCTCTTGGAACATTTCCTTGACGTGTACCCCGTATTGGTGGGAGGCGCGACGAAGGTAGGCTTCAACCTCGAAGAGAACGATGATGACTCGTATGTGTCCTTTGCGAATTCAGACATGGTGGCGGACGTGGGCGTCTGCTTCACCGTGGATGAGGATACGAATAACAGGAATATCCTTGCACTGGGCTCCTATGCCGCCGCCGTGGATCTTCCTCTTCTTCATATTCAGGAGAACCGGACTCTTTCCGAGCAGGCCGAAGCCCTGAGGGAAGGGGCGCAGAAGTCACTTTCCGCCATCTCCGGCGAAGTGATCCTTGACGAGCCGGTGCTTTCCGCTGACATGCAGCGTCAGTGGCAGGCCGAAGGTTCGAATGTCCTCTCGGTCCACGATGCGGATACGGGTGTGTATTCCCCGTACGTATCCGAACGCAGGGACGTGTCCGTCGTTGTCGGAGGAGTGCCGTATTACAGTGTCTTCTCGGCGTTCGTGGCGCTTTGCGCCGTACATGCCGCAGCGGATGACGGACAGAGGGAGCAGCTGCTCTCCCGCATCCGTGAAGCTGAAGGGTCGACGCAGTCGCTGTCGGCCATCTACTCGGATATCCAGCGTGACGCCGGCCTGTCCCTCTCGGACATTGAGCGCCTGATGCGCCAGAGCGTACGGCAGTTCTCCGCTGCCGACTCGGTGTTTGCCGGCGTGCTTCGTGACCTGGACGCCCGTCCTATAGTCGAGTTCAGCTCCTTCGGCGGAGGCGACCTCTTTGCCGACGGCGATGGGAACGGGGCGAATTACTTCGGAGTGGTGCTTACCTCCGAGGCTGCGATTATGCGCGACGAGCTCGCCCGTAGCGTGGCCGAGCAGAACGCCCTTGCGGAGAAGGTCGCGGGTGAGGCCGTCCGCATGCAGAAGACCATGTTCGGCATGAAGGCCGAGGGGGAGAAGGTCGCGGGTGGCATGCCTTCCGATCCTTCCCTCGTATCCGATGCGGTGTGGTTCTGTGGTACGAATTCGTACCTTGAGCACTCCCTGAAGGATGGAAACCACAGCTTCGAGGTCTGGGACGACATGGGCGGCGTGGATCCGCTCGTGCGTGAGAAAGCCGCCCGTGCCTACAGCGAAGACACCGCCGGGAACAGGATTCCCAATGACTACATATATCTCTTCCCTTCGGACCTGCAGGCGGTAACCGGGTACCGGCGCCCCGTGGGCAGCCCTGACAGCAAGGACCTCACCGGCGTGAAACGCAAGGGCCCCGACGGGAAGGATTTCGTCTGCTGCTTCGGCATCCCCGTATACAAGGACTTCAAGGGCAACGAGCTCCTCAACGATCAGGGGTTCCCGTGCTCGTTCCGTCTGGATAACGACGCTTCGAACTTCTCCAAGTCCGTGGTGTTGTCCCTTGCGCAGGCGGTTTACGCCTGCAGCGCTCACGGACATGACGGCAACGACCTCGCATTGAGTATCCTCGGGCGTACGCGCGCCGACGGAAGCAAGTACTTCCCTATCGGTCAGGTGTTCATGGACCAGTATTATGACCGTAAGGACAAGACCTGGAAGGATAACCCCCACAGGTCTCCTCTGAACCTGGAGATAGTGAACACGATGCTCGCTATGCTCGACAGCGGCAAGGATTATCCCCTTAATATGGTATTCCTTCCTAGGTCTTCGTATTCCGAGAGCGATATCCCCGAGGTGATGAAAAAGCGCCTCGAAAAGGGCGAGAAGGTGCTGTCCGCCGAGGGGTGCTTCGAGAAGGACCTTCGGTTCTCCCTGGAGTACGCGTTTGCGCAGGCTCAGATGAAAGGCGTCAAGGTGCGGTTCCCGCTTGACGCCGACAATCGCATCGACCTCGGTCCCGGCGTGCCGGAGAGATTCCGCCCCCTGGCCGAGAATATCATCGATTCGTACCTCGGTACGGTAAAAGAGAAGGACATAGTGAACGGCCCTCTGCCTTACATAGAGCGTATCCCAATCCATGAGTCCTCGACGATAGACTTCCAGCGTACCGGCGTGGACATATACATACGTCCGAATGACCTCGTATACGCCTTCGGCAGGTATGACTTCAGTTATATCAACTCCGGCCAGACGGCTCCCCTTCATGAGATGGTCTTCAGGACCGGTGACGGCGATTACTTCAAGGTCGTCGATGCCAAGACCACACGCGGTGCGGGCTCCGAGGTGAATGATTATGTGGGCTACAAGCTTAACGACCAGAGGCGCTTCCGTATTAAGGCGTCCGATCCCGGTAAGGCAGGAGAGTTCAAGTCCGTCCTCCAGGGGTATATGGATCGTGCGAAACTCGTAAAGGTGGAGATGCGCCTTATAGGCGAGAAGGAGCGCGGGACGGAGAATTACGACCTCAACGGCTTCGTGAACCTCATGTCTTCCAACAGCGAGGAGTTCGCCCGTGACGAGCATGACATTGGCTGGGAGATGACCGCTTTCAATATCGCCAACCGTATGGACGGCACGGACACCGATTCGGTGTATTTCGGAAAGGAAGATGCGAAGGACGGGTTCATGGGCTATGCCCAGATACGTTATATCCTTCCTGACGGAAGCCAGTCCGGATGGCATAAGGTCGAAGACCTGGAGCTCGCTAAGGACATAGTTAAATCTATGGTCAAGCGCAAGTACCGCATGGATGAATATACGCCCCTTGAGCCGAAGACCCTGGAGACCTTCGCTACGGCTGAGGCCGTGAAGTACGCCGGACAGGCGTTCAGGGATTGTGTCCCTGTGGGCGAGCGCAGCAAGACCGTGGTTGACGATAAGATCGTCACCCTTGAATCCCCCGCAGTGCCGGATTACGGTGAAGCCGTATCCGAGGCAAGGGAAGTCTCCGCTCCCGCGGCAGCGGAGGCAGCCGCCGTCCCGGAGCCCGAGAGGGCACCCATGGATGCGTCTGTGATTGACTTCCAGGTGTACTCCGGCGGATACCGTGACAGGACCTACGCTAACGCGAATGCCGATGACGTGAATTACACCCTCGCGTTTGCCGTGGATTTCTCCACGGGCGGTGAGCGCTGCACAGCGAAGGCCGCAGGTGACTCTCTCATATCTGTAACCATGCCTCTTGCCGACGGGAAACTCGACTCTTCCCCTGATGCGATATCCAAGGCAGTGGATAAGATTCTTTCCGGTCTTTCCGAGGAATTCAGGAACGGTACCGAAGGTATCGGTTTCAACATCGCCGGGAACGGCATATATACACTCAGTTCCAAGGGTATATCGCAGGAGCAGACGGATGCCTGGATCACCCGTGTTCTTGAGGGCGTCTGTGAATCCGGAGTCAAGGTGTCCACCCTCAGGACCGGAGGTCAGACGGGCGTGGATGAGGCCGGGGCCGTGGCAGGTGTGGTGCTGGGTATCCCTACGACGGTCCTCGCCCCGAAGGGATGGGAGTTCAGGAACTCCTCCGGGAAGGACTCGTTTGACGAAGGGGCGTTCAAGGCCCGCTTTGAGGGGAAAGACTATAAGGCCCTAGCCGGCATGCTTGACGGAAAGCAGAAGGCAAGGCGCGGCAACCAGAAAAAAATCAAATAGGTTATGGCAATAAGTAAATCTAATGAAACGCAGGGGCGCCGTTCCGACGCCCTTGACTGGTTGAAGGACTTCCGCATGGGATTCGTGGCCAGGTATGCCGATATTGTCCCTCACACGGAAGGGGCTTATGTGCCTGAGGCTTTGTTCACGGTGCCCGGACTGGGTGACGGACACTGGGCCGTGGCTCAGTTCTGCGGCGCTCCCGTTATATTCAATACCGTATCCGGAGATTGTATCGGTGACGACCTGGGGTTCCGTGAGCCTGACGGAGCCTTCGTTGAGGATGGCTTCAATGCTTACCAGAAGGAACACAGGGTAGATGCCGCTACGGAGGATGAACTGTTGGATGAGTTAAGGTTCGGAACCCTTTCCGTTGAAGCCGGCAAGTCTATGACCGAAGCTCTTGACGCGTTGGTTAGTCGCAGCGCGGCGCAGCTGGAGAAGTCTACCGGGCATGACATGCCGAATATAGTTGCTTATAACTGTTTCAAGGATTTTATCCTTGATGACGGTACGATGACTCCGGATACCGTAGCATCACTGGTAAGGCTTGCAGGCGAGGACAAGGTCGGCGTCATAAGGGAAGAGCTCCGCTCACGGTTGGAGAATGTCTCTTCCAGGGCTTACGAACAGGGTGTCCTTACTCCATCTGAATCCTCTGCATTCAAGGAGGCGGCCGGAGAGTATGTCGATACTACCTTCAGTAAGGATAACCTTCTTTCCGGAGAGCTCAGCCGCCGTGTCGGAAACGTCTTTGCTTTCCACGGGAACGCAGACGAGACGGAAGTCGGGCGTCAGGCCGCGAAGGCGGCCAACACCCCGGAATTCGGCGATTTTTCCGTAAGGAATATCGAAAAATGGATCAAGGGCACCTGCAAGGAGTACGGACTTGATTTCGATAAGGCGAAAGCCGAATACAAGAAATTCGACAAGCAGCTGTCCGGCGTCCTGAAGATGGCGCTGGTGGCTGTTGCAAAGAGCAAGGTAAGTTCATCTTTGAAGTTAAAATAATACCGTCATGGCAGAATACAGTTTGGATCACGAGAATATCTCTTCTGAGGAGCTGGCATCGGTCTATCAGGCATGGAGCCGCAAGGACGCCTTCGAGCGTGCCTCGAAGGAATACGAACAGAAGGGCCTCTTCCAGAGGGTCTTTTCCCGCCGTCCGCAGGATCCGTTCCCGGACATGACAAAGGACGATCTCCAGAGGACCTTCGGCGATGCGTTCGGCGAGCGGTTTGGGAAGCTCTCTTCCCCTTATTCCAGGACCCCCGGCGAGCTGGACGACCGTACGTCCGTTACCGCGAGGATACACGCCGGCAAGGACTCCCCTTCCGTGGATGTGGATTTCGCGCACTCGCAGTATGTCTTCGGGAATACCTACCGGTATGACGGCAGGCAGATGCGCCTTACCTCAACGAGGGATTTCATCAGGGATGACCGTGACCTGTCCGATGCGGCACGCGCGGATATAACGCGTAGCGTCTCGTCTATGCGCAGCGAAGTCGAGGGGTTCGGCGGCTACGGTTCCCTTTCCGACGAGAAGGTAGCGAAGAACGTACAAAGCGTACGTGACACCCTCTCTTCGAAGCGTGAGGTGGTCCGGAACTACAATGACGGCGTGGTTCGGGATTATTCCGGCAAGGACATGGACATGGACTCCATCGTCAAGGACATAAAGTGGAAGAACGACACCCTCGGCCGCAGCGCCTTCCCTTCCAGGGAGGACTGCGCGAGGATACGTGCGATTGACAACTCCCTTGCCGACGCGAAGATGAACGGCCTTGCTGCCGATACCGAGGATATATCCCGTACGGCCCGCTCCCTCAAGGGCAAGCGCGTGGAGAGCCTGAAGGATGCTTCCGATATCTTCTCCATGGGCTTCCGCGACGGCGGCAAAGCCACCCTGAAGGCGGAGATGGGCGCATCGGGAGTGAAGGATACGAAAGTCATCGATTCGCTGTTCAATGACTCTTCCTACAGGAATATAGACCTACGTCGTACCGGCGTGGACGGGGCTGCCCTGTCGAAGACCGACAGCATGTATGTTGAGTTCACTCAGAACGCCACCAAGGCCGGATACGGCTGGAAGGACATAAACGAATATCTCGACGCACGCTGCGAGGGCATGGACCCGAAGCAGAAGGAAGAGCTGGTTAAGGAGTGCAGGAAGGCCCACCAGCGTACGAACCGCGAGGTCTTTGACGGCCTGCAGGACCATGTCCGCAGGAACGGCACTGCGAAGGGGTTCGACTGGAACCAGGGCGTGAAGGAATATCATGTCCAGACGGAGTCCATACGTCAGAGCAGCCGTATGATCGCTTCTGATGCGAAGCTTCAGAATTTCGACTCCAGGAACGTCTCGGACTTCCGGCGGGGGTACGGAGCGTCCGCATACCATAATGCCGCAGGAACGGACTTTTCGGCGGCAGAAAAGGCAATTTTCCATGATTCCGAACGCCGGCTCTTTCCCGGAGCTGAGAAGCAGTTCAGGGAAGGGTATTACGGTGAGATGGCGCGGGACTTCTCGACCCAGCTGAAAGGCATGAAGCGGGAGGACTTCATCGTTGAGGAAGATTCCCTTTCCGTCCGTTATTACAAGTCGGCCATCTGGGCCAGGAGGAATGACGAGAAGGCCCTTGCCGCGTACCTGGAACGTACCGGCATGCAGAACGGACGTCCCGGCCAGTACCAGGGCCTGCTGGATTCTGTCGAGCGAAAGGGCAAGGCCAACCCCGAGCTCGACGGGAAGCGTCTCTCAAGGGAGGAGGTGCAACGGGAGATTGAAGCAGTGGAGTTGCCAGAAAAAGCAAGGATTCCTGAACAGCAGGCGGCACCCTGGGAAGGGATTGCCAATGTACCCGGCGAGGTGGAACCCGGTAACGCGAAGACGGAGTCGCAGTCGATACAGTTCGTGTATGTCACCGAGGATAACGTTAACACCCTCAAGTCCATGGGCAAGCTCGATACCGTGTCTTATGAGAAGACCGATTACGGCACGCCGTATCTTACCGTCGGGCGCAACGCGTACGCCCTTCCTGGCGACGGCCTGTATCTGGTGAAAGACCATGAGGATAATTTCAGGGTGTATAACAAGAAGCAGTTCAATGATATATTCCGTACGACCGGTACCGATGTCTGCCAGAAGAGGTATCCTACAATGCAGAACAAGGCTGCAAGGAAATTCGGGAAAGGAATTAAATAGTTTTTATTTTACGTCGAAACCTACAGGGTAATCTTGTGTGTTATACCAGAAAGTAACACCCCTCGCAGTTTCTGCGGGGGGTGTTGGGGTTTTACAAAAACTATTGTTGTATTGTTCGGTGGTGTCTCCCGCTCTGTTCTGACGTGGACTGATGAGGAATGTACTCCTTTTTCTGTGTGTCTGTATTTGATTTCTTCTTCGTAATAGTTCTTGTCTTGGATTTTTCCGAAACTATCTTTGATGAGCGCTTGCGCTCGTCGGTATAGATTGTGCCGACAACCTTTGCGAGGTCAAGGGCCACGGTGAGCGAAGGAACGGTGAAGTCCTGTTTCTTAACCGTACAGGCGATATTCGCCTTGTGACCGAGGCCCAGTTCCTTATCGAGTATTACGCGTTTGTTCTTAAGTCCGAAGACATCCGCTTCCGTGCGGATCATTATGGTTCCGTCCTTCACCGGACGTATGGCCGCGAAGTCCACCGCGAGCGTCTCTTCTCCCGGAGCGGAGTCGTATTTGAATCTGTATTGAAGGAACGGCTCCCTGTCCTTTGTCTCGTTCTTGCAGTCCAGACGCCAGAAGAGGGCGTTTATCGCCGTCTTCGCATAGTCCGTCAGTGCGAATGATTCAGTTTTTTCTGTGTTTGCGCCCGGTTTTAGGGCCATGACACCCCTGAGCCTTGCCGGAATCCGGCTGAGGTCTCCGAGGGCCGTAAAAAGGTTCTTTTCGGGCAGTAGCTTCAGCTCCGTCTCGACGGTGTCGTCCGGGGAGCTGCGCAGGGTAATCCTTTCAAGTATGTTCTCTCCTTCGGAGTTGAAGGCTCCGTAGATGTTGATGATTTTCCCTTCGTTTGTAAGAAGGCGGAGCTTCCAGGAGCGGAGTTTCAGGTCTATGGACAGGCCGGATACGGCAGCCGCCGACAGCAGGCCCCGAGGGTCTATGGAGACGAGCATCCGCGTCCCGCCACTTACGAGCGTGACGAGCCTGCGGTCGGTATTAACGGAATCCTGCATGGTTAGTTCTTTTTGTTTTCACCCATCATCTCCAATACCGCCTTTTTGAAGGCCAGGGCCTCTCGTACGTCATCCAGCATTATGCTTCCTCCAGCGGATACGCATACGATATCTCCGCAGTCGTACATCCGTTCGTAGGGGTTCTGGTGCAGGTATACCATCTCGCATTTCTCCAGGAGCATCTCTTCGAAGTTACGGGATACGATTCCGGAGGTGATTATTATCCTTCGGTTCGTGAGGTAGTACTTGATGTAGTTTACCTGCATCAGCCGAAAGAGGGCGGCGAAGATGGCCACGAGGAGCAGGACGCCTTCCAGCGCTATGATTATGCTGTTAAGCTCCGGTCCTACTATGTTCATTCCGCACAGCATGTTGATGAAGCTGAAGCTGCGGAAGCGCATCCTCACCAGCACCAGCACCAGGCACAGGGCTACGGTAAGGAGTGAAGAGAGGTAATTTTTCCAGTGAATGTGTTCTTCCCGGATGATGCGCTCGCCGTCGAGCAGTTCGAATCGTCTGGCCATGGTATGTGTCTTAATCGTCAAGCAGTTGACTTGTCATTTTGTTGATTTCATCGTCCTCGTCCTCCAGCTTCTCGTCGAAGCGTTTCATCTCTTCAGCCGAGCGTAATGCCGAGACTATCTCGGAGATTCGGTAATCCTCCTCGGTAGGCTTCGGGCCGTCTTCCGACAGGACGTTGTTTTTCACGAGGTCGTCGAACTGGCTGTCGTTCATGTCGAAGTCATGGTCGATCGTCTCGTAGTCACCCCAGTTCACTTCTTCCAGCTGCTGTATCGCGGAGAAATATTCGTCCTGCTCCTCCTCCGTCGGTTCGTATTGTTCTTCGTCTTCATCGTCGATATCCGGCTCATGTGATCCATAATAAGGGTTCTCTCCGTCATCCGGAGCGGAGTCGTTAGTCTCGTCGAGCATCCTGCGGAACTTGTCCCGCTCTTCCTTGCTGGAGAGGGATACGACCGTAGCCCTGCGGCTCCGGCCGTCGGTGGTCTCTTCCAATTTCTTGTCTTCTGGGGACTTATTGTCTGATGTATCCGTCTTGATTGTTATGACCTTGACAAACTCGTAACCCATTATATCGTTGATGTGCGGATAGCAGTAGGCCTTCTTGTCCACTCCCCATTTCTCGTGTCCGGAGTCGTGGGCTTTCTTTTTCTTCGGCTCTCCGTCCGTCCGGGTGTCGTCGCCCCGGTGACGCAGCCTCTTTCCGAACAGCGCATACCATACGAGGTAGGTACCTGCGAGCGTTATACCCGCAAGTACCGCCGCGACGGCTATCTCGATTACCTTACCCATGGTAGCGCCGAATCATTGACTGGATTAGACTTCGTACTCAGGGAACCGGGTACCGGTGATCTGCTTGCCGTAGCTGTTCTTCTGAAGCCGGTCCACGAACGACAGGTCCGCAGGGGCGGTGCCGGGTATGTCCTGGCACTTCTGCAACTCCTTGGTTATGTCGATGAAGAGGTTCTCCAGGCCGAGGTCTCCTGCCTTCGCCAGTTCGGGACGGGAGAAGTCGGGATAGCTGAAGGTGCTGCGGATGATGTCTACCTTGTATATGGTGGACATCTTGTCGGACTCGCAGACGATGTCCGGAAGGAGCGGCACCTGGGGGTTGACCATGTCGTTCAGCTTCCGGCCGAACTTATAGTATTGGGCCGCAACGTTGTTGAGGTTCATTTTTGCGCGGTTGATGAACACCGCCGTGTTCTGCCTGTAGAACTCGTTGAGCTTGATGACCTTAAGGGTTGAATTCAGCGTAAACTGTTCTTTCTCCGTAGGAACGACCACGAGGTTCAGCAGCCTGTAGTTCATTACTTCCTTGTATCCGAGCTCGAAGCTCCCGGGGAAGTCACACAGGACCACGTCGAACTCCCTGAGGGCTCCGTCCTGTATTTTCTCCTGGAGCCACTTGGCGTATTTCACCTGGCAGCCTTCGCGTTCCAGCTCGTTGAGTTCCGCTGCGCTGATGGACACTATGGGCCATGCGGAGGCGGTGTCGAAGGGTGCCATGTCGGGATTCTCGGCCATGGCTTTCCTGCGCTCTTCTATCTCCGCGTTGCGATAGGTCTTGATTCTATTGTTGAAGTCCGCGAAGCCGACGTTCACCCCGTGCCTGTACTTGAGCCACGAGGCGTAAAGGATAGAAATGGAAGACTTTCCCACTCCGCCCTTTTCGTTGAATATGGAAATGATTTTCATGGTTTTATTGTGTTTTTGATTGTTTGTCGAGTTCTTCCTGCATCATCTCCAGCATCTCCTGCAGTCCTTGCAGGGTAAGCGTGTCTTTCTGTGTCATCCTTATCGAGTTGGTGAGGTAGCTGTGCTGAAGGAGGGTATCGGCTTTCTGGAAGCACCTGAACTGTCCTCCGTTGCGTGTCCCGCCTATTATCTTGCGTATGTAATAGGTTTCCGTATGCCCCTGTCTGTTGAGGACCGTCAGGGAGTCAATCCTTTGTTGGATCCTCTGTTTCATCTGTACGTCCGATACTACCTGCTTGAAGTCCCGGAGCATCTCCAGGTCGAAGTCGTAGTTCTTCTCGTCGACCATCATCTGGTAAGGGCCCTTGCTCAGGACGGTACATGTGTCGCCGAAGGTGGCGTTGAACATGGTGTCGAGCATCGCATCTAGGGTCCTTTCAACAGTGTCGGCGGATATGAGTTCCTTGCGTTTGTTGCTGTTCCTGTTGCTGATTACCACCACCAGGAACATTATAGCGAGAACGAACACCGCGACGAAGAATCTTGTTATCTGTTCCTGCGGGGTCCTCTCCTTGGAATTGTTCTTAAAGAAATTCATAATATATGTTTTAACTTTCGATTTTCTCAAAGTCCCAGGTGCTGCGTATGTCCAGGTAGTCCGTGCAGCGGTTGAGTACCGACAGGGCTATATCACCGCTCCGGAAAGCACGGTAAAGGACGTTCGGGCTGATTCCTATGCGTGAGGCGAGGAACGACACCGTAAAAGACCTGTCGTTTATGTTCTTGATGAGCCCTGCGAGGTTCCCGGCGTTCGGGAACGAGAGCTTCGGCTCAGGCGGTACGTAATCGTCATCCTGACGGTATAGAGGGAAGAGCAGCTTCAGCCGGTATCCGTAGCATCTGGCTATGTACTCGGCCTTTGAGAGCTTCATGTCGTCATGGCAGAAGACGTTGCTGACGCTTCCCTTCGTGGTGCCGAGATGTTCGGCGATGCTCGCAAGCGACGAGCCGTCCTCACCTCCTACGCGTTCGATGAAGTTGATGACTTCACTTAGGTTCTTGCGCGGCCAGTTCTTCTTGTATGAGGCCTTTATCTGTTTACTGTTGTCCATAAGCAGTGTCTATTTATCGAAAACGAATTTTATCTTCCTATTTTCAGTATCCACGATGAGGTTCGCTTCGAACTTCGTCCCCTTGGAGCTGATCATGCCCTTGACAAAGACCTTGTTTCCTTGGGAGAGCCTTGTCAGCTGATCTTCGGTAAGGGCTTTCTTGCATACCGACTTAGGGAGTTTCATCCCGCAGCCGCAGGTGTAATCCCACTTCTCGTCGGCCATCGTCTCGCCGCAGCAGGGACAGGTTAGTTCGAGTCCGGCTGACTCTTTCTTCTCTTCGAAGGAGAGTCTCACCTTCCGTGTCTCCCTGTCTATCTCAAGTGCGGCGTCAAACTTGTTTCCGGTCTTCTTCGAGGTGAAGCCCTTTACTATGGGGGTGCGCCTTCCCTGAAGGAGCGCGTTGACGGCGGACTCCGGCAGTTTCTTCCCGAGTATCTCGAACGGTACGCCGAATCCGCATCCTCCGTCGTCGGCGGGACAGAAGACGGAGTTCTTCACGGATTTCATCGGATGGCCGCACAGCGGACACTTCGCGCCCTGATGCGGCATGACCGCCGCCGTGTCGACGATTGCCCGGCAGTTCTTCTTGAGGTCGTCAATGATGTCCGTGGTGTGTTCCACTATGGCTTTCTCGAACTTATATGGGTCGAGTTTCCCCGTCTCAACGAGTCCCAGGTCGCGTTCCCACTCGCCGGTGGTGTTGATGTCCGCCACCAGGCGGCCCTTGACCATGTCCCAGACCTGCAGGCCCAGCGGCGTGGGGAGGATTTTCTTTCCTTCACGGTGGGTGTACCCACGGCGCTCCAGCTGCTCGATGGTAGCTGCGCGTGTGGCGGGCGTGCCGAGTCCCACTTCTTTCATCGCTTCGCGGAGCTCCTCGTCTTCTATGCGCTTGCCGCAGGTCTGCATCTCAGCAAGCAACGAAGCGTCGGTATATATAGGCAGGGGCTTGTCCGTACGGCGTTCTATTTCCGTCATCCCCGTTTTCAGGCGTTCGCCTTCCGAGAGCTCCGGGAGCGGGCCCTGTGAGGTGAATTCATCCTCCTCCTTCTCATCGTCGTCGTTCTTGTTTCCTTTCTTTTTCTCCTCTTCGGCATCAGCTCCCCATACTGCCTTCCAGCCGGCCTTCACGAGCGCAGTGCCGCGGGCCTTGTAGTTGACGCCCCCTCCGTCGAGGGTAACGAGGGTGACGTCCGACAGCGAGTCTTCGCCGAAGGACTCCAGCAGGCGTCCGGCGACGAGCTCCCAGATTTTTCGTTCACGGTCGCCCAGCCCCGTTGGGATGATGCCCGTAGGGAGGAGCGCATGATGGTCCGTTACTTTCGAGTCGTCGACGCTCTTGCGACAGAGCCTGACTCCTTCGAGGGCGGCGGCCGCCTGCGCGAAGCGCTCGTAGCCGGCGACCTTCCTGATGAGTCCTGGTATGGTCTTGAAGACGTCTTCGGGGATATAACATGAACCGGTACGGGGATAGGTTATGTATTTACTTTCGTACAGCGATTGGGCTATGGAGAGCGTATCCGCCGCCGTGAACCCGTAGCGGCTGTTTGCCGCACGCTGGAGGGCGGTAAGGTCGAACAGGAGCGGGGGTTTGCTCACCGAGCGTTTCTTCTCGACGCTCTTCACATTCACCATCGCTGCGGCATCCGTACGGATGGCGTCCTCCCGGGCGGCCTTCTCGCTGGGATAGTTCTTCTCGGATACGGCTTTGAACCACCGGCCCGGCCCTCCGGTCGTCAGGATGATCTTCCAGAAGGGTGTGGGCTTGAAGTTCTTGTTCTGCAGGTACCGTTCACATATCATGCCGAGGGTCGGGGTCTGTACGCGGCCGAGGGAGAGGTTACCCTTGTATTGTGTGGCTACGCGGAGCGCACGCGAGGCGTTGTACCCCACGAGCCAGTCGCTCTGGCTGCGCAGGTGCGCAGCGGCGCTCAGGCCGTCATATTCCGAGCCGGGACGCAGGTCGCGGAACCCTTCCTCTATTGCTTCCTCGGTAAGCGATGATATCCACAGCCTGCGGAAGGGCTTACGGCAGCCAAGGTACTCGTATATGTACCTGAAGATAAGCTCCCCTTCCCTTCCGGCATCCGTTGCAACGATTATCTCCGAACAGCCCTCGAAGAGGGTCTTGAGCGTTTTCATCTGCTTTAAAGCGCCTTCGTCGGGCTTCTGTTTGCCGTCTTTTCCGCGTACGGTGCGCAGGCGCGTGGGCCACGACTCCGGAAGGATCGGGAGGGTGTTACCCTCGAACCCCATCTCCTCCGGGGAGCGCAGCGTCACCAGATGGCCGAACGCCCAGGTGACACGGTATCCGTTTCCTTCGAGGTACCCGCAAGGGCCGTCCCGGTGCGGCTCGTTCGCACCGACGACCTTCGCTATCTCTGCGGCTACCGACGGCTTCTCGGCTATGATCGTAACGTATTGCATTGCTGTAACGAGTCTATGCTTCAGCCCCGACGTACTGTCCGCGGCGCCTGGCCGCAAGGTTCATTTCACGGCGTATGTCGTGAATGCGGCGCAGACGTTCGTCCTGTAGGTGCTGCTGTATCTGTTTGATTTCGATGCTCCCGACGATGTTCGACAGGGCCTCGACCGCCAGTCGGCGGGAATAGGTGATGACGACTTCTCCCTGCTCCTCGCCTTTCTTCGTGGTCATGACCACATTGTATTTCCCACCGGGGGCGGAAACGACCCTGGGGTTGCTGAACATGACGTTCTCAGAGTTCACGTCAAGGGAGAAATATGTCTTGTTCCACAGCGACCGTGCAATGGTCTTGAGGATTTCCGCGGAGTCGGATACGCCCAGCCGGACGCTGATGCGCCCGCTGCGTATTCCGTCTATGTCCTTTCTGAGGATGAATATCTTTTCGTTGATGTTCATAGTATATGAGTTTATGTTTGGTTGTTAAATGATTCCTTCGTCTTTAAACATTTCTGATGAAAAGTCTTCTGAATCATGAGTTATGCAAGGCGTTGTTTCACACATTGAACCCTCCTCGAAATCCGAGTATTTCTGGTATAGATATTCCAACTTCTGGAGATATTCCTTGATCAACCATGTCATCGTCTGACGGTCCCGGGCATTTACAATGGGGAGCATGTTATATGTGTATATGTCCATGCCCAGGTTGTTTTCGATATTACAGCAACCGCTTTTTCCGGTAAACATGTTCCATGTGATTCTCTCTTCCGTACATAAAAGTTCATGAAGTTTTACATACTCGATCGGACAGGTTTCCTTGTCCCGTATGTTCCAGTCGATTTTAAAAAGTGAAGTAAAGGTGTTGCACAGCTCCTTGGAGTAAGGATTATAGTCGAAGTAGATGATATCCGTCCCGTAGAAGTTGAATTTCAACTTCAGGTATCTGTAATCCTCTGTGAGTTCCGACTTCCACATCTCCGACACCTTTTCGTTCCATGCTTCTGACTGGTCTTCAGCCTTCATGAGTCTGTAGTTCACGTTGAATTCGGGTTCTTCCGTTTTTTTTACACGTCTGTCCGTTATGTTATCTGATTTTTTCGGTTGAATTTTTTCCATGTCCTCATCGGACTCGAAGTCCGGTATGCCCACCCTCTTGTCTTCGATAATATCGTTTTTGAGATTGTATAAGGACATACGCATGTCCTTAATCTCATCGGTTACTTTCTGAATGTCTTCCTGTATTGTGGACATGACCTTACGGTCGTTATTCCAGTCTTGCCTTAGGTACTTCGCCAGGTCGAAGGCCATGGTTCTGTTCAGGGAGTTCTTTATGAGGGCGTTTATCACCAGGACGAAGAGCAGTATCAGCAGCGAGAAGATCGCCGTGATAAACAGTA
>Ga0310690_10001807_pt1 | contig 37059 bp, 51 predicted proteins | sample AusTroGonzalo_MG_2_FD_207661 | JGI IMG/M metagenome (GOLD analysis project Ga0310690, IMG submission 207661) | Bovine rumen microbial communities from tropical cattle in Woodstock, Queensland, Australia - Gonzalo_04 (v2) (version 2) | ecosystem: Host-associated > Mammals > Digestive system >...
AAGGAGGGAGGGAAAAAAGAAGTAAAAAAAATAGGGGAAGCTTGTTTTAGGGGGAGGCCTTAATCGGGGGAGGCCTTAATCGGGGGTGTTTATTTTGGGTATACCTATAGAATAAAAAAAATAAAAAAAAGAGGGGGAGGGTATATATAGAGGGTATATTATATAAGGGTTATATACTAGTCTTGTCAAGTCGTGGTATAATAGGTCTGTGCAAATTATTGGCTTATTTTATCTCTTAGGTTGTCTTGTCTGGGGTCGCTGGTTGCTTTTAGGCATTGCCGCTTTTGTCCTCTATAGACAAGCTGAAAAGTTAAATAATAATCCACCTTATGAAAAACAAGATAAGTTTTTGAGGGATACTGAGAAAATAGCCTGGTTTAATTGGTTCGTACTTGGCATTATCTGGCTTTGTTATGTAAGTGACTTGTTAGGATATAAAGACTTTTCGGCTTTTATCGATTAGTCCGTTGTATCTCTTTGAGTTTAGCCTCGAACTCGTTACCTTTATTAAACATCAATTTTTTTCTTATCTCGTCAATTGCTTTTTTCTTGTCTTCATTTGTCATCTTCTTGTACTTGTCACTGACTATTAACTCTCTAACCTGGCGGGCGTATTCCTGCTTGACGGTCTGTAAAAATTCGGTATAGTCTTCTGGGCTCATAACCTCCTGGAGGGCTTTAGCACTTTTACCATCTGGGTCATCAACTGTAGGGAATTTACCATTATTACCAAGCCGTGTATATTCAGTAAGAATATCCATATTCTCAACATGACTAGTACTAGTGTAATAGTAAATGATATCTTTGGAGATATCACCACTTCTTGATAGGGTTATCTCGTTGCCCAAAAAGTCGTATTTGCTTTTTGGAGGCCAGAAAGCGTTAAGCACATCACGACCGAGCCATGCTCCGAGAGTGTGGAGCGCTGCACTTCTCACAATCGCTTCACCGCTAAAACCTAAACCATCTATTATCTTTTCAAGTTTTTTTGTGCTAATTGCGTTTGTAGCTTTATCCAGATAATCTTTAGCCTCTTTAATACCTGGAGCGTCAAGGAAAGCGTAAACATTAGAAAGTGCGTAATTAGCAATCATATCACCTATATCTCCATCTTGTCTGTAAGATTGGTAAGCCTCATTAAGAGCCAAAAGAGGGAGGCCTACAATATCCAGGTCTGACAGCTTATACCAAGTGCCAAAAATCTTAACACTCCCAGTAGTTGCATTGGCTACACGAGATAATGCATATAGCTTGCCCTTTTTGTTTTTATCCATAAGAGGGTAAGAGGGTATATAGTCTACATCGTCTTCTGGTTCATCTTTTTTCTTTATACCCTGAGCAAAAAACATGCCCAAAGCTAGAGTAAATGCTCCTACATAGCCGCTATAAGCTGTCATTAAATCTCGCTTTTGTTTTATTTTTTCTTCGGTTGATAGGGTGTCACTATTTTGTATCTTGTTGTATTTGTACATTACAAACGCAGTATATGGTAATAAGGACGTAGATTTTATTCTTTCTCCAATACCTGTAGCTGAGATACGTGCAAATGGAGTGATAACTTTACCCAAATTTGTAACACGACCGCCAGTAAGTTCACTACCAAGTTCATCTATGGTTCTTCTTCGTTTCAAAATCCATTTAGCAAACATACTGTCTTGAGTGTTGTTTGAGTAGTGAGCGTCTTGTATCGCTGCTGCTTTGATTATTCTTGCTACTGGGTCAGATGGTGTACCAAGGCTATATGCGTCCATAACAAGTTGATTTCTTCTCTGTTTCTGGGTCATACCGCTTGGAAGTTTACCTTGTTTTTCTTCCTTTTTAGATATTTGGTCAGACCATAAAAGAATTGTATCTGCTTTAGTTGCATTAGACACATATGTATCTGTCGTACCAGCAAACCACTTGGGGAATAGAGAAGTAAAGTTAACCACTCTATCAATCGTATACTGTTTAAGTTTAGTAAGTTTCGGGTTTTTGCTGTTTTCAAGCTCTTTTTGTCGTCTTTCTTTAAGGTTTTGTTTTCTTTGGGCTTCTCTCTTTTTATCAAAAAGAATGGGCGCACTTTCAGCAATATTAAAGGAAAAAAGTTGTGTATCGTCAGTCGCTGATGTGGAACGAGCAATATCAAGACCTGTAGCGTCGTACACTGCCATTCCAGCTTTAATTTGGTTAGTGACAAAGTTTTTAAGGTCAATATCGTATTCATCGGTACTGCTTAATTTGATACTATCGACTGATGATAGATTGTTAACTATATCATTAGCGAATAAACCAGAAGTAACTCTTTTAGCACCAAAACGAACTGCTGATGGCACTATCTGGTATTTAAGTGAGTTTACAAAAGACCTTAGAGACCCTAAAAGCAGATTGGCACTATTTTGGATAAGCTCATCAGCAAGACCACGAGCGGATTTACCATTTTTAAGAGTGTTGGTATAATCAATAAGTTCTTTTTGTGCTATAGAATAATTAACTAAAGCGTCAATTTGTTTTTTGACCTTAGCTTTATCTTTACCACCAGTGATAACTGTTCTACCTCCCAATTCTTTATTTGCTTTTTCGTAATTTTTTGTCAATTTGTATAACTTTTTAGCTTCTTTTGGTTCAACTGCGACACCTAGTCTTGACTCTACATAAGAGCGCATGAAACTTTTAGCGTTTTCAGGTGTCAAAAGACCCATTTCCCCCAGTCTTTCAATCTCAGCCAGCTTTCCTTTCGCTCTTTTTTCGGCTTGGAGAGAACTTGTACCAAAAAGTCTCTTTTCTGATTCTTCTAGTCTGCCTTCTTTAGCGTATTGCTCCATGCGTTTAGCAATATCTCTGGCAGTTTTGATTTTATCTTTTTTGGCAGAGTTCTCATTAAGCATATAAGGCGTTAGAGCTTTAATTCTGTCTTCTCTGCTCATATCTGCCAACTGCTGAATTGTATACTTTTCGGCTAGTTTTTGTGCATTTTCGATTGATACACCAGAATAAAGATTACCACGCTGTAACACCGTTTTTCGCAAAACTCTCTTTAGAGCCTCAGCTCGCTTTGGAGATAAAACAGCCTTTTGTATCTCAGAGGTTAAAAGACTAGACAACTCATCTGAAAAACCATAAGTGTCTTTCCAGTACTGCCTGAGTTCACTATCGCTCATCATGGCAAGTTTACCAAAATTGAGTTTACCGCTTTTGAAGTCATTACGCAGTTGTTGTACAATAGTTGGTCTTATACAAATTCTCTTTGACATATTAACAGACTATTTCCTTATTACTTAGTATCTTCTCTAAATTGCTCATATCTTCTTGAGTGTTTTGTTGCATTTCGCGCTCATATTCTTGAGCTGTTTGTTCAACCTCGCCGTTGATGGCTTTGTTAGCCGCTTTGATAGCTTGCTCAGCATCTTTAGCACCGAGCTTGTAGCCGTATGCTTCAATACGAGCCTTGTTAACATCGCTAATAAACCTCACTGGGTCTTGTTCATCTGCCAGAGAGGCAAGCTGTATTTCCTGACCCGCACGTGTGTTAAAAAGAGACATCATCTGGAGTGCTAGAGTATATTGCCCGCCCATGTCATTTTCTCTAGCATAGTTGGCATAAGCCATAGCCAGGGCAGTTCTACTTATGCCAGTTGGAGAACTACCTGCCATTAAATGCGCAAACGCCTCATTGGGATTGTCTGCCACATATCTAGTGGCTCTTTCTATCTGTTGCTTGTTTGACAATCTTTCGTAAGTTGGCACATCGCTTGTTTCAAGCTGTGCGTCTTGCATAGCTCTTATCTGCTTGGTAGTTCGCTCAAAAAGCCGACTAGCCATCGTGTCGCCTGAATCCGACTGTACAGGCAAAACATCTTTGCTAACTTTAAGCGAGCCATCGTCTGAGGGTTTAATCTTAGGAGTGGTTGTATCTTTGAGTTCTTTTTCTTGTTTGATAACCGCCTTGAGATAGTCTTGGGTTTCTTCTCCCTCTGGGTTGGTTTCTCCCTTTTCGGCTTTTATTTGGGAAGAGACTGAGTAGTCGCTTATCATCTGGTCTACCAGTTTGCTACCATCAATCTTGTACTTGCGGTCTATGTCCTGGAAAAACTCTTTAAGGAACGCCTTATCTGATTTACTAGTAGGTTTGTTGACAACAAGATTGCCCTCATCGTCTATTGACAAGAGCTTGGCGACTTTGGCGGCCTCTTTTGTGTTACTATTTGTTTCTCTTGAGGCATCGACCATGTCGCTTATATAGCGCAAGGTGTCTTCTTCACTACTTCTATCAAACTCTGCACCATTTTTCTCAAGTCTCTCGGCTAGTTCATCAATACCGCTCATTGAATAGGCTTTAGTTCTTCTATAAGCCTTAACCGCCTGCTCACCGTCTCCTCTGTATCTTTTCCACAAGCGGTGAATTAATTTTTGTTCTCTATCGCTTATACCATCGAGCACATCTTCTGCCGTCAACGCTCCGAGTGAATCAACGTCTGCTGCAACTTCATTGTGGTACTGTTCAATGGTAGCATTGATTTCTTCAAGAGCTTGGCTGTTTTTCTTGTAAAAGTCCTGGACTGGTTTTATGATTTCATACTCAAAACCACCCCTGCTAACTTGTCTCTCTTTAGCATTTTCAAGTTTCTTTTGTGATTCTGTTTCTTCTTTGGTCTTAGGTTTAACTTCTTTTGTGGTTTCTTTTGCTTGTACTGCCTTATTTTGGGGTTTTTGTGTCTCTTGCTTTACTTCGTTTGTTTGTGTGGTTTGAGGTTGTTTTTGAGCGTTTGATTGAGTTTGCTCTAATTCTTCTTTGGTAGCAACCATGCGCTGCATAACCGCCTGCACGCCCTTGCTTGGTTTTCCACCCAGCTCTGTAAAACTTTGATAGATACTGGTCAGCCACTCCTTGAACTGATTAAAGACTTTCTTCAATCCTGTTACTTCAGTCTCACCATTTCTCAAGTAGGCCTCAAAACCTCTGGCAAACTTCTCTTGTTGCTCGGTTGTGATTGTCTCATTATCATCTGTAATATCTAACCACTTTTTAAGCGTATTCCAGTCTTTTTTAACTTGCTTGTCAGCTCCTTCGAGGTTGGCAACACTCTTTAGATATTCAAGTCGCAAGTGAGCCGCTTCATGGATAAAAGTTGATTCATCTGCGTCCTTGAAAAGTTTAATCATGTTTTTGGTAGCAGAGATAAGAGCTTGTCCTCTGAGAATATCACCTTGTTGTTGGTTGTAGTAGTTCGCAAGCTGAACATCGTTTGGATTAAAAATAACATAGTTGACAGAGTCTTTATCTTTGGTGTTTTCTCCAGTATATCTAATGCCTAAAATACCATTCTGATTTAAGAACTTGCTGGCTGCTTCGTCTGGAGTGAGGCTATCATTTTCGCCTACTCCCTCAAGCACATCTACTGGTATTTGCCCATTTAGGAATGCTCGTGAGATATTGACGTATGTCTCTCGTCCGCCACCATCTTTAAGTTGAGGAACAACGTCCCCATATGTTTGATTTGTGCCGGGAATAACGGAATTAGCTATTCTTTGTAGTATCTCTGCAACATAGTCAGATTGTTCGTAAGCTTTTTTACTTTCATCAAGTAGTTGATACTCTTCTGGGGTATAATATTCACCAACTATACCATTTCCTGGTATACCCTTGCGCTGTGCTCCTTCCTGAGCATAACCTCTTGCTGTATTAAATAATTTTGTGGTATAAAAACCCCAGCCGTGCGCATTTCTGCCTCTGCTCGCACCTGTACCAAACATTCTTGGGTCAACTTTATCAACAAGTGATGTGCCCCCATGATAGGAGATAATCTGGTTGAGTACCTTTTGGAGTTCATTAGATTCGCTCTTTTGAGCAGCATCTGTCAGTATCTCGATGGCATCTGCATAGTCTTTAGCGGTTATTTGATTTCCATCGACACTCGCCTGTTGAGCGGCCGTTTCTGCCATTCTCGCAAAAAGTATCGCACTCTCTTTAGCAGCCTTTTTAACCTTTTCATTTTGAGAGTTACTCAGTTTCTCGTATGTCTCGCTGTAAACCTCTTGAGCTTCTGGAGATAAATTAGATACACCCTCTGGGATAGTCTCAACTTCTTCTTGTTCTTGAACGACTGTCTCTTGAGGGACGACTTCTTGTTGTATCTGCTGCTGTACTTGCTCTTGAGGCTGTACTTGAGGTTGCATGGGTTGTTGAGACTGTTGTACCGGTTGCTCTTGTGTCCTTTGTCCCATTTGTTCATCAATTCTTGTTTGTGCCATTCCTGGTGCAAGTCTATTAGCAAACTCTTGGCTTGCTCCTAGATTTTGTAAATCTTGCGATATAACATCTGCTGTTCTATCTTGGCCTATTGTTTTGGGAGATACAGAAGCCATCACTCTATCAAAAATACCATCTGTTTGTTTTTGTGTTACGCTAGGCTCTGCTTTTTTTATTGTCTGATAAAAATTCTTTTTCAAGTTTCTCTCATCGAGATTGACCGCCATATTACCAGCACCGCCAGTCAAGAGACTATATAACCCGATTACCGCAACTGTTGTCCCAAACTCTTTGGGTGTCATTAAAAGCTTTTTATCGCCACCAAATATAGCAAGGTTTTCTGTATCTAGAATACCAACTTCTCCAAAATGCTGTGTAATTTCCTCAAAAGTTTCTCCTAAAAAGCCACTATACGCTGTGGAGTCTCTAAAAGTCTTATATGCAGTTGCCCAACCGCCAGAAGAATTATTGATGGCTTTTGATGTGTTTTTAAGGTATTTATACCAACTTTGGGCATTCAGAGCCTCTATTCCTTTTTGTGCCAGAGGGTACTTCGCCCACTCAGAGATAAAACTTCCTGCTACATCATTAAAAACGTCACCGCCTACTTTTTCAATATATGCCTGCCAGAGTGCATTTGCTCCCTCTCTAGCAGCCATAGCAACCTTTTGTTTAGTGGTTGTTGTGTCTTTACCTAAATCAAGTTTGAGTTTCCCATTATCGTCTGCTACTATTTGAGAGTTTTTAAGATAGGTTCTATCAAACCAATCAGCAGCTGCTTGAGTAGCTGGGTCAGTCCAGATTGATGCTCCATCTGTTATGAGACTACCCAACGCCATACTAGCAGTTGATATCAATCCTTGAGCAATATCGTACCCTAGTGTGCGGTTGTTTCTTTGGTTGTAGATATCTTTGAGTTCTTGTGTAGCTAAAAGAATCTGTTCTTCAATAGTCAGACTTTGACCTTTATTGAGCTTGTCTTGAATTTTTACTAGTTTAGCTTTGTCAAGAGTGTCTAAAGTGCCACCGACTATTGGAGCTTGATTATTGCTTGTGGATAAATATGTATCTAACAAACTATCTTTGATAGCCGCTTCACCTCCAGCTATTCTGTTTTGTAGCAACGCAATATCCATTATACCAGATGCGTTTTGTAATAATTGTGTTTCTTCTTTTGTGAGTTTTTCTTTATTGTGTTGCTTCCCAGCTGCTTGCTTGAATCGGTTGATTAAATCATCACTCCTTTGCGTATGAGCAATATTTTGATAATATTCTCTTTCCCTTTGAGCTTCTTGAGCTGCCTGTTGTACTGGTTTTCTAACAAGTGGAGAATTGTAGTCTAGTTGTTTCCCTTGAATTTGTTGCAAATATGGGCTGTTATTCTGCGCTTGGAGTTGAGCATTCGTGAGTGGTTGACCAGTTTTGCTAGTTGCCACCGGTTGTGTTTTTTGAGTAGTAGGCTGATAACCTTGAGCAGACTTGTTGACCATCTGAGCGTATGGTGAGTTCACCAGGTTTTGTGAGAGAGGTTGACCGGTTCTGCTTGAGGCCACCGGCACACTCTTTTTAGCCTGCATCGCCTGTAGTCGTTGTTGTTGTTTTTTGAGACTTTCAGCAGAGCGTTTTCTTCTTTCGGCGATACGTTCCTCAAGCTCGGAGTATGAGGCAGCTCCTCGCATATTTCTGACACCATTATAAGCACTATAGCCGTTTCTTTCTCGGCGTTCATTAATCCGTGCTAATAGTTGCTCGTAAGTTTGTCTGTCCATTGTCAATCTCCCTCATAAGTAGCTTTGAGTTCTGCATAGTCTGATGGTTTCATGTATCTTTGGATAAACTCTAAAAACTTTTTCCATGAGAGATTAGACTGTCTGTATAGGTTCATCGCCTGGTCAGCCCAGATATAATTGTATGTATTTGCATCTACATCACTTCGATATTGCATCGCCCAGTTTTTGTTTTGCTCTTGCACATCTTCGGCTAAATCGGTGAGATAGAGCATATCATAGTCTGATTGAGATACTTCTTTGCCGGTGCTGGGGTTGTAAAGATACGAACCATAAGCAGAGCTGGAAGAACTACGACCTCTACCACCACTCAGACTTGATGGCGTGTATCTGCTCACATCAATCGTACCCAGAGATTGCTGGTTGAGTACGTTGCCGGTATTAGCATCTACAAGAGTTACTGTTACATTACCATAATCGTCTGTGTTCTGGATAAGAGCTGGGTTGAGGTTCTTTTTCTTTTGAGCAGCTATCATGGATTGAATCATGCCTGCTGACATACCGGTCTGTTCTGCCATTCTCTGTAGGCTATCTTGAGAAGCATAGTCTAGTGCGCCCATATCAAGAAGCGTATTAATTTGTGCCAGATTGCTCTCAAAATTGTTCAAGTCATAATTGTATTGCTGAGTGTAAAGAGACATTTGAGTATTAAGCTCACTCATTGCATCTGCATATTTTTGTTGTTCAAGAGCGGCCTGTTGTGATAACACACTAGCTTTTTGGTTGTAGGCTTGTTCAAGTTTTGCAAGACGACCTGTGCGATTAGCAGCACTTGACCAGGGGTTTTCGTTGATTAAAGCTGCACTTTGGTCTGTCTGGTCTCTCAAGGCTATTATTTGTTCTTGGATTTGATTAACCTTGTCTTTATAGCTTTGTAGTCCTAAATCTGTGTACAAGGTATTGTATTTCTCTTGGAGGTTGATTGTAGGCCGTTGCGGGAGTGAGACATCAACATTTCCTAGTGCTTGTTCTCCGCTGTTACCACCACCAGTAAAAGAAGAAGCAATACTGGCTAAACCCGCGCCACTTCCACCACCATTTCCGCCTCCATTACCACCGCCATTTCCGCCGTCTCCGTCAGCCCACCAACGCTCGACATAACCAGAATTAGGATTAGTGTACCAACCTCCAGACTGCCATTGAGACGGGTCTACCGCCTCAGTTCCCCATGTATTCTGGGTTGCGGTTGCTCCGCCGTTGTCCCATCTGCCACCTCTTGAGGCTACTGCTTGTTTATATGCGTCCGATTGCCAATTTTGTGCCATATCTCCCTCACAATCTCATCATATCTGGTACTTGTAAAAAAGGCTTATGTATAGGTACATTTTTTTGCTTTTCGCTCACAAATTTTCCCCATACTTGGTCTGCTAGATTAATACACATTGTTAAGTGATTAATGTCATGAGTAGCGATAAAAAGCATATACTCAAGCACCGCCTCATTTAGCTGCTCCATATCATCTGACCAGATAGTCTGACTATTGTCGTCTGTCAATGGAGACGGCTGAGTAACCCCTGTAGCGTGTATTTCAAGTCCTTCAATATCAATAATCGGGAAGATAAAAAACCAACTTCCAAAATTAGCGTACCAATGAGTGTGCTTCTCGATATTTTCGGGTAGTGTACACTCACCATTGACATACTTCATCAAATCATAATAATCTTTATTCTGGTAAGTAATCCCATCAATGGTGAGTGTCCTAATCGAGTTTGGAGCGAATTGCACCGGACTATTCGGATAGTCATAATATCCATATCCTGCTTGCGTTCCGCCAATGTATCGAGCGCACATTTCTCGTTGTGGCCACTTGTGCAGAGACGATACATAAACAATCGCGTCATCAACGAAGCTATTTTTCATGTCATCACTAAATAAGGTTGAGTTTTTTGCAAGTCTCAACGACTGGTCGAATCTAGCTTTAAGTTGCGCGCGTGTTTTCATCTTGTCCTAGTCTAAAAGCCCCTGTTCTAACATCTTCTCATACTTTCGAGGGTCATTTTTTCTCAGAGCTTCTTCTTGTTGCCACGATATTTTTTGTGGTTTATTCACCTCTTGTAGCCGACCTGAGTTTCCAAACGGAGTAGATGGTTTTTTAGTTTGCACGGCGTGTGGGTGGTCAAAAGTAAAGATTTTTGCTAAACTCTCTAAATCACGCCCCTTGTTCTCTCTGGCAAACTTTCTAAACTCGTCTACCTGGTCTCTTACGTCCGGGAACGAACCCTCAGCCTCTGCTATCTCTAAAAAGTCATCAAGTTCTTGAGTAAACTCATCTTCTTGAGCATATTTTTTTTGCTCTTCTTCAGCTACCGCTGCTCTACGTTCAGCGTTCTCAGCACGTCTTATAGCTTTTTGCTCTTGTTCTGTGTAGTCTTCCCAGTCCTTATACTTCTCTTTCAATTCATTGTCAGTAATCTGGACAGTAGTTGCTTTGGCTTTTTCCGCTTCTAGTTTTTTGAGTTTGGCTTTCAGTTTCAAGCCCTCTTTACTAGAAGTAATATATCGTTTACTGCTTTCAAGAGCTTTTTGCTTTTCTTGCTCATAGAGAGCCTTGTAATCTGGCTCTTGCTCCTCACCTTGCTCCTCTTGAGCTTCTTGCTCTTCCTGAGGTTCTGGTAGCTCTTTATCGAGTTCTCCCTTGAACTCTTGCTCTTCAGATGGCAAATCAAGCTCCTCTGCGGGCTGTGTTGTTTCCATCTCGTCTGCTACTTGTTTAATATCCATAAGGTCTCACCCCTTTCTTTTCTACTTTATTTTTTCTTAGTAGCTTTTTTCTCTTTTACTTCCTTTGGTTTTTGTTCGGTTTTTTCTGCTTTTTCAGCTTTACCCATCAAACGCTCAAAATCTTCTTTAGAGACATAATCTTTTCTGGCATTTAATACCGCTTTATCATAAGAGGTCAATGCGTTTTTCTCTTTTCGCAAAATATCCTCAATCAGTTCTTGGTCTGCTTTATTTAAGTCTTTTAATAAAGGCATAATTTCTTTCTTCAAGCTCCCTGAGCCTGCGCTAATTTTTCATAATATTTCCGTGCTTTTTCTGGTGCTTGCAAGGTATGTTTCATCAACATCGCATTTCTCAAGCGTGCTTTAAGATATGCGTCCATAAAAGAGTTTTTACCTGATGTGTGGACTTCACATAGTTTTACGGTCAAGTCTTCAATCAGTTCGTCTAAAATATCAACCTGCTCGTTAATTGTCGGGGGCTTTTTATTCATGGCTTCATTAGCCCGCTCGTACATCTCTAGCTCCTCTTTACTCATGTCTGCAACTGTAAAGTTTTCCCGCTGCATAATGCGGTCTAAAGGATTAGAGAATTGCATTACCTGCTCCTTCCTGGTTTAACTGAGGCATTTCTGGAATGGGTTGCTGTGCTGGTTGCCCCATCATTACAGGTTGTGGTTGCATAACTCCACCGCCAGCCATCGCTTGTTCTTCCATACGTTTTTCTGCCTGTTCAATCACACGCTCTTCCTCAGCTTTTACTTCGTTCTTTTCTTCTGGGGTTAGGTTGGTTACTTCAAGTAACTTCTCTTTGTAAATGCGTTTCAGAGCCGCATTTTCTGGCATTACTTGAATGGCCACATTGAGCTTTTGCAGGTCGTCCATAAGTTCTTGGTCGTCAATGTTAGCCGGCAAGGCTTCAATATCATAACCATGAGGAGTGATTAAATCTTTATACTTGACTGATTGCAAGAATGAATTACCTCTTGCACCACGCTTCACCATCAACACTTTGTCAAGATAACCGTTGTTCGCACCACCCTCAATGAGTTTGTACATCTTGGTGGCTGTATCTTTCCATGCGTTAGAGTAGAATGGGGTCATTGATTGAATACGCTGTTTAGCGTTGCTGACTGCAATCTCGACTTCACCTAGAGTAACTGTAGACGGAGTAGTCGCACCCTGCATTGAGGTTGTTGCTGCGGTTGATTGTTCGGTGAGTGTTTTAATCCAGGCAATTTGTTCAATCGTTGACGACAAATCTGGGACTGGTATCTGCTGTATCAGTTCTGCTGGGTTACCAGGTACTGGGTAGAACGCCCACGCATAAGGATTAAATGTCTGTGGAATAAAGTTTTCGTTGCTAGAGTTATAAAAGAACATTGATAGGTTACGGAGTGTCCGGTTTTCAACTTCCTGAGACCACCAGATGTTGATAAGCCGGTTAGCGTCTCTGACCGTATCTGCCACGCCGTCTGACCAGAAGTCAATCGGGTCAACATCGTCTGTCCAGCTATCAATCGGATAATGACTGTCCCAGAAGTCATCGCTAGTGTTGCCAATCACATCTTCAAGAGGCAGACAAGCCACCGGTTGATTGTTGATTGTAGGAATGTAGTAAATAATCTCTTTATCTTTTCTCTTGCAATAGAGCCTGAAATAAAAGTCTCGTCTGACAATCTCTGTAATAGCATGATAATCTGATAGACCATAACCCATATCTTGGATACGTCTATCTTTGGCTGAGTTTTCAATGCGATAATCATTAGAACCACCTGAATAGCCATCAATGGTATCTAAAATCTTTTTTACTTGTGTTTTATCAAACCAGGGATTGTTTTGTATCTGCCATTTTGTCTCTTCGATATTGACGTGAATTATGTAGTTGGCGGTTGCATCTGCGTTAATCGGGTCGCATGAGGGGTCAACCAGCAAGTCATAAGGGTCAATTACTCTAACAGTAGGTTGGCCATTGTTGATACCCAGCATCTTGATGCCACGCCCATAAAGAGCTGCATTTTTCTTGTCTGCTCTATCAATTGATACACCTTGACAAGCCTCATAAATGTAGTCCCACACGCCGTTCATGTAAATCTCTTTTTGTTTGTCGTTGTCTTTATTGAAAAATCTGATTGTAGGGGCTTGGTTGATAGAAGACAAGACTGTGTTGATTGTTGACTTCATTATGGGTAAACACACGCTCTGTCTTTGAGTAAAACGATTTGTCTCAGCCTTGAGACGATAAAGGTCATAATTAGCCCGCCACTCTGGGTGTCGTCTTTGTTGGAACAAATAACCCTCTTGGAATGCTCTCTCGATGAGCCCCGTTAAATCCTGAATATTATAATCAACAAAACCACCTGACATTTTTTATGGTATATCCGTATCAATTAAAAAAATCAAGTACCTATTTCGTCATAAAATATCTTCACATAGCAACCAGGAACTGTAAAAGGCAAGCCACCATTAAACCAGGGGTCATTTTCTCCTCTATATCCCCTTTTAGCAATATAATAAAATCGATTACTAATCAATCCAATATTAAAACTTTCATTTCCAGAACCTGTCGGTATTACTCTTGCCCCATCTGCTTCATAAGGCCCGATTGTCCACCCCATAAAAGCCGGATTGTAAGTAAAAGGATTATTTGCTACATTGAATATCATTTCTATAGGTATAACTAGAGTATCTGTATCCCACCCTCTAGCACTTGTGCCATCTTGACCACGACTACAACCTGTGAATTGTGTATCGTTGCTGCCAGTAAATGTAACTATTTCTTGATAAAAAGTTTTTATTTCTGTCCATTTACCTAAATTAAACCAGCACCCCCAGTTTTCTATCCCGCCCAAATACACCTCAACCCATTCGCTGTCTCCTCTATACCAAGTCCAGAAGCCATTCCACATAGAACAATAACCCTCTGTCCAACCTGTATCTATAGTCTGCCAACTTCCAGCTTTATAGAATTGATAACGTCTTGAGCCTCCATCTCCAGTCCATCGAGCGTCGCCACTAAAATTTCCATGTTCGTAAGTACCCTCAAATACTCCACCCTCAGCATGAATAATAATTTTTGTTTTTTCTTCTGCCATGCTATCCCAGTTCAGCATACGAGCTGGTTCAATCGCTGATGTCCAATGCCAATCTTGCAAAATAGATTCTTCAAGTTTAGCGAGTACAAATTTTCCCTTATCACCAAACTTATTTGCATTTGTCATATTGATAGTTGTATCGCTATCTCCACAATTAGAAGTAAGTTTAGTATCTGTTGTAATTGCTGTCCCAGCGTGTACTACTTCTGAATGCACCTTAAAGTTGGGATAAGCGCTACAAAAACGCAACTGATTAGGTTTTGCTGTTCTTATATCACTTCCAGGCTTTGTTATGATTAATCCATATTTGCCATAATCATCATCTGGTATATTGCTATTGCTCAATGCGCTCCCTGCCTGGTCTGCAAAAATATAATAATATACTGTGCATGATTGAGTTGCATAAAGCCATAAACTATCAGTAGTTACATAGCTTTCTAATCTTGCATCTTCTTCTAGGTTACTCGACATATTGCGCACACCACCAAAAGTAGATATACCAGATTGACCGCCAAAACTTCCTGTAAAATAACCATAATATGCAGGCTCATAACCATAATCATGGGTAATTTTTGTCCATTGTCCATTTGTAAGATGTATACTACCAATTGTTCGTGCTTTGAGTGCCGTAAACTCACTATGTAAACTACATTGTTTAGGATTACAAGTAGCCACATTATAACCAGGTAGAGATACTTTAAGACCATAAGCCCCGCTGTCAGCTTCTCCTCCGCTCACGCTATTGCTGGTTATGGTTTGCAAACATACATAGGCAGAAAATGTTAGTGTTGTGTTGGCTGTTACTTGACCATTATTTAATTTGTGAAACCAAAATCTTACTATCCCAGTTGTCTCAGAACTTTGCAAAAATTGTGTCTCTAATAAGAATTGTCGCCCACCAGCAGAAATTACTTGAGTGCCATCTGCGAGCATCGTTCTTGAATTACTACCATAAGTAACTGATAAATAAGCGTGGTATACATAATAATCCCAAGTACCAACTGATACCGGCAAATCATAATAATGACCATTTAAATCATAGCCAGAAAGTACAGTTACAATCCGTGTCTGTCTATCCCTTGCCAGAAAAACCTGCTGGTCATCTCTCCAGGCTAAATTTTTGACTGCTGTGTCTGTGTCATAGCCTCTTTTTGGAAAAACGAACCCATAGCTCATATTTAATCGAACAATTTACCTAATACCCAGCGATAATTACTGCCGTCCCCGCCGTAAATCCGACCATCTGTGCCTAAGTCGATTTCGCCGGTCAAAATATTACCAGCCGCTAACTCACCTGAAAAAACTGCATCTCCTGTGCGACCATCAAGATAAAATGTTTGGTCTCCGTTGATATTTTCTGCCGTAATACCATCGCCAGTTATTCTTATCCAACCAGTAACATCTTCTTCCCCAATTTCAATTGCTCCTAGATTTGTAAACGTAAATTTAGATGTGATTTGCCCGGCAACAGTATTAAGCCTTTTACTAACGACCTCTTTAGCATATTGTGGGGGTGAGAGAGTACGTGTTTTTGTTGTCTCGCTTGATGTTGTCCCCATCACACTCGATGTCGAGCTAGTCGCTCCAGAATTAAATTGATATTCCTGCCCATTGAGAGGGGTGGGCTCTATGACTGTTGGATAGATTATTTTGTATTTTTCTGCCATCAGTTAGCCTCTGGTTCTAACACTATAAATATATCCTTAATCTGTGGACTATCATTGCCTACAGGAGTTATTTTTACTGCAAGCTCAATATAGCTGGCGTTATCACCAATCTCCCAAGTAGCCTCAGTACCAGAAGTAAATTCGCAATCCGAATTTTGGTGTTCCATCGCATCACTAAAATAAGCCTGCTTAAAGTCGCCATTAAGGTCAATTCTGTAAAAAAGTTCCACCTTAGCCCCCTCTGGTATCTCGCCAGATTTCATCACGACATGAGTAAAGCGGTATCTGCCAGGAAACTCACTATATGGTGCTTTGAGAATAAGAGAAGTATATTCTCCTACCTGTTTTGTGTTTTCGCTGATAGTGTAAACTCTATATGAATCGCCCACTCTAGAACCAACTAAAAGAACTTGTTTATTTGTTGTATTATCATAAAAATTAACTAACCCACCAAGCTCGTCTGTTATCATCGGATATTCGAGATTAAGTGTGGGTGTACCAGCATTTTTATTGCGTCCATAGCCATAAATACCATTGGCTGTAACTTGTGTATCTCCATGAGTTCGTACTGCCCCAGAAACTGCAAAAAGTGCCACATTATCTCTGATTGCTGCTCCTCCTGGTTTTACTGTTGCTCCAGACGGCAAACTACAAATAGGCTGTTTATTGTATAAATCTGAATACCAGATTTTACCATCAGCAAAAATCAAAAAGAACTCTCCGTCAATACTTGCATCAACCTTAGAAAAAGATAGGTTTGTTCTTGAAATCCAGTCAACCTCGCTCTGACTGGCCGTGCTCTCGGTGCTAATATCATAAAGGCAAGCCTGCTCGTCTACTTGAGCTGCACTACATAAAGCTGCGGTTGCACTATTACCTCTGGCACAATTAGTGAGAGTTGTTATAGTTATTGATGGTGGGAATGGGTTGCCCTCAGCTTCATTTGTGTATGAACCATCTTCAATATAAACTGCCGCCAGCTTGTTGTTATTGCCAATCAGAAGCAATTGATTGACCACCCTCATATAGTGCCAATCAGCTGGCATAAGGTTATTTTTCGGATAAGTTTCGCCTGTGCCTGGCCCCGACGCATTGACATCTGACCAGTTGCTCTGTCCTGGTATCTCTTTTCGATTAAGTCTGGTGTCAGTCGCCCAAAACAAGTAGGGCTTGTAGCTATTTGCAGAGATATATCGATAGGATAACGCTGCCCCCTTGATTTTACCAGTTGGTTCTGTATATACTTTAGTCCATACCCCGGCAGAAGTCCGTTTATATATTCTTCCTGTATCACCAAAACCATAACAATTGCCGTCTGGTGCTGGCACAAACCAGAGTACCAAGTCCTCAAAAACTCCCTCCCCCTCTTGTACTAGAGCTTGTTTACAAGTGAGAGAATCATCTCCTGAGCGTATTTCAAGACCGGACGACCATTGTCCGCTCCCAGCTATCCCTTTATCTGTAAAATCACTGATTCCTCCTACAAAAGAAGTTAGATTGTATACCGGACTTGTTGCCATATTTTTATCTCCTAAACTTCTGATACATATTCTCAACTACTGCAATTGATTTTTCATAACACTTCCTCCAAAGTTCCAAAACCTCTTTGCCGTCTATCTTGAGAAGGCCAAAAAGCGATATAATCTCTTGTACGAGAAGTATGTTTAGGTGCTCAAAAGCATCTTGTATGTAAGAAACTTCATTAAGAAAAAATGTAACCAACGGATAAATGTTTTTTTGATAAATAATCACCGCTTCTAGTGCCACGATTATAAAGCCCATTTCGATGTTGTCTGATATATTCATCGCCTCAATAATCTCTAGAAACTGTCCTACAATAGTATTAACATCATCTTCAACATCTATTTCCTCAAGATTGCTCAAAACATGATAAGCAAATGTTTTGATATTATCGTTGACATTAAGTCTTTCAACCACATCGACAATGAACTTGCCAAGAGGGAAAGAAGCTAAATAAGTTTGCCCTGTGTAATCAAAACCAAGCATTACTCTTCCTCCTTTTTCTTGCCTTTAAGTTGTGCTAACCTTTGTGCAATCACATCTGGTATAGGCACACCCCATTCGCTCAAATTCTCAATCACGGATATAAAATCGTTCACAATCAAGGCTGATATGGTTACATCTCTCAATGGTGCTTCCCAGCCCGCAATTGCCGGTACTATCTTATCTGCCTGAAAACAAACCACTACTAAAAGCAGGGTTCCCACTTTTTTGATAATTCCTTTAATTCCCTCTTTACTTGACAATTCCCCTTTAAGCCAGGCAGCAGTCATGCCGGTAAACCAATCGGTTATCAAGAAAAAGATAAGACCATAAAAGAGCTTGTCTAGCTCGCCAAAAGCCCACATAGTAGCCGAGACTATTGCCCCCCAAGTAAAGTTAAAAACCCACTTTGTCATGCAAAAAGCTCCTTTAATCTCTCCACTATCTGCTCCCAGAGCGGTTTAGTTTCGCAACTACTGCTTTGGTTCTTGTAGTATTCAACTTCTGCCTCTAATTTTTCAATTGTTTGGTCTTTTAAGGCCACTTCACTTAGGAGTTGGTCAATCCTAGCCTTTAGCTCGTCAAGCCCAGAATTATCCAGTTTAGAGTAAAGCTCGTCAATTAACTTATTTTTATCAATGAGTGTTTGGTCGAGCGTGCTCACTTGTCCCTGCAATTCGTTTATTTGTTTGAGTTGTTTGCCAATCTCTTGCCGGTCTTTTTCTGCTTGTTTGCTCAAGTCCGAGTTTTCTTCTTCTAGCTTTTTAACCTTGCGCCGTTCGCTCCCAAGATAACCGCCGCCATCGCCAGAAGCATCACCCCAAGCGCATTTCTTGCCATTGATACCAAGATGCTCAATGAGTTTACGCTCACCAGCCTCAAAATTATCCACATCTAAGAAGTCGTTGTACATAATATCTCCTTCTAGGACTCCGCCATTATCAGTCGCACCTCCCGACTGCTGATTTCCATTGTTTTTAGATTTAACCTGATACACCCGCAAACTTTCGATACAACCATACTCAGCATATCTGATAGTTACCAGATTTTCTAAACCTCCCCAGGGGTCTCCTATGAGAGTATTTTGGATACTGCCATTTTTATTGAGAACAAGGTCGAGAAGCAACACAAAATGTTGTCCGCTCCCATTAATACCTCTAGCATCAACTTCTCCGATAACAATGTAATTGTTGTATTCATTGAGTAGATATTGTTTTACCTTATTGTCATTCCACTCCTCTTTACGTCCTGTAACAAACATAGACGGATTCTTAGAGGCTACTACATCTGCTTGGAGCAGATTGCGGTTCACATAACTTCCATTCTCTATAAAAAGCTTGTTTAGAGTTCTCGGATTATAGTTGTAGCCATGTTGATATAGCCCATAGGCAAGAGAGGTTATGTTACAACCATAACCTCCGATTGTAGTACCACCAGTCCCTAGTATTTCGTTCTTCCATTTAGGGTCGTATTGGCAGTACATATAACCTTTCTAGATATATCTCACAAAGCAACGATTGACAGACTGGTCTCCATTGATAGTTCCCGCAGACACGCGAGTATAAATACTCAATGTATCATTTGCAGAGACCGAGACAAAAATCGCAGGCAAAGAAACAGAATAGTAGTTGACTCCACCTGTTACAAAATTTGTATTGAAAATCTTGCTCCCATTTTGATATACATATATCAATCCGTTACCAGATTGGCTAGGTGAGATATTAGCACTGATTTGCACAATACCCGCCACACCACAAACAAGATTGTCTGAGACATCAAGAGAAAAATCAGAACCTCGAAGACTAGTCAAAGTATTAAAAGGCAATTGTGTATCAGTGTTAGGTGATGGAGTTGTGTTTTTAAATGTGATACTTGCTGCCGATTGATTAAGAGCTGTATATACTCCTCCAGAAGTAACCGCTTTTGTGCTTGCTGAAGTCGGTTCTGTATCCCACTCGGTGCTACCTACTGAGTAGGTTGGGATAGCTCCACTCCATGTACCATCTGCATTCAAGAATTTGTCAGCGTCAGTAGTAGCAGGTGCGGGCACTAAACCAGCCGCTCCAGCATCTACTCCATCAGTACCTGTAAAATTTGAGTAGGTTGCACTAATTGTTGAACTAACAATGCTGATGTGAGAACCAGCCGTGAGAGTATCTTGTTTGCCAGCCAACGCAGTTTCAAGGTCATCAAAATATTTTTGAGTTAAGCTGTAGTATGCTTTCCAACCTGTAGCAACACTCAAGCCTGATGTCCCCTCTTGGGCACGTGTAATTGTCAAAACGGCATTACTGCCAGAAGTGGTCTTGGCCGTAACCCTAACAATCTCGCAGGTTGTAGGTGTAGGGTCGCCGGCCTGAGACCATAAACAGAGATTATACGCACCGAACGAGGTCGGGTCTGGAAACAATGAGCCGTTACTGACCGTTACTGATGTACCTGAGGTCGCAGGTGAGGGTGCAGCAACTACCGAACCCGTCACAAAATTTTGCGTATTATCCATATTTTTAACTCCTTGCTACTTGGAATTCGTGTGCAATTTGGATACTCGAACCATCGCTGATGGTGATAGCAGAAGGCAACACAAATCGATTCATCATTGTGCCAGCACTAGCTGCTGAAAACACACCGGTCTCAGCAATAGTCGCAGAACCTCCAGACGCAGTAAAAGTGTGGCTGATAACTTTTGTATCGTTAGCTACTGAGGTTGTAGCCTGAGAATAAGTACCAGCAGCACGTGCCATACCATTACTTGTCAGTTCAGTTTCCAAAGCTGTATCTGTTGCGGCGGCCGCAGTATTACCAGAGCCAACGGCGATATAAGTAAATTTGGTTGAATCACCGCTATCAAAAGCAGCAGTACCTAAAGCAACTAAGCCGCCATTGACAACCACATTAGCTAAACTCAGCTCGTTCACAAAATGGCCAACATTGAGACCAAACAGACGATGTAAAAGCTCGTTTCTCTTGAAAAGTTTAATCGGATTGCCGTTTTTGTCCCATACTCGGATTTTTACATTTTCTCTGGTGTGAAATTCAGTTCTTTTCATTTAATTACTTTCTAATTGCTCATCTGGAGGGGGCGGGGTGAGCCTCCCCCTCCAGTTCTAAGCCTAAAATTAGGTAGTTACGTATAAGCAGATACCTGCTGGACGGCGGACATCAGCAACTTTACGACCCCAGAGAGCCAGAGATTTGTAGCCATAACCATGACCCATCTCAATTCGGCAAACTTCGGATTCGTTCAAAGCCAAGCCCATAGTACACCAGCTCTTGTGCATAGCCAGAGCGTAGTAGTTACCAGAGCTGTCTTTGGTGAGGTTGTTGCTCATGTAGATTTTGATGCCGAGATATTCACCAACATAGCCCTTGAGCTTCAATCTGTCCATGACATCGACACTCAAACGAGCGCGGTCAATTTGTTGAGCATCAGCGAACATATTGGTGATAACTGGTGGCAACACAATCGCACGGTCAGTTTCTGGGATATTGTTCTCGTCGAAGATAGTCTTGACTTTGAGCAAGGTAGTCCAGAGATTGCTGTTCGTGATTTGGAGTGGAGTGTTAGCTTGAATTTCATAAGAAGCACCACCGCTAATCGCACCACCGGTGTAAGCACTAGTTTCATCATCTAAATCATCTTCAATAGTGATAGAGGTGGCACTAGTGTAGGTTTTCACACGATACCATTTGGTATGACCGGCAGCTTTGAATGGCTTACCAACCATGTCAGAAGTAAAGGTTGTACCAGTACCAGTTACAGCACCAGTTGTCGCAGCAACGGCAACAGTACCAGTTGAATAGCTAGTACCAATCCAGTTACCGGCGGCAGCATCGCCATAAAGGCCGAAGATTGATTTATCAACCTGAACTTTCAATTTGCGACCTGCATCGTCAAGGGCAGAACCTTGTGGGTCTTTAATCCAAGACTTCACGCGAGCATAATCACCCACCGCAAATTGTAATTGATAATACTGGTCAGCAGTCATGGTGGTAGGTTGTTCGTTTAAGCTGTTCCAGCTAACAAACGAAGCCAAATCACCGCTTGCTTGTGTCCAATCACCGACTTGAATATTATTGATGTGGACGGTGTCTCCCACACGTTTGAGTTCGCCCTCATAGTCTTGATTCGTTACCTCACGGGCGCAGGAGGTAGCAATGTAGTTTCGCATTAGCTGTTTAGCAAACGCTTCACCAGCCATTGTTGCGTATGTTTGTGGCATTTAGCCCCTTTCCTTTTTGCCTCATCTACAAAAAAACAGACGAGACAAAACTACTTAATAGTTTTTGCTGCTCGTCTGGTCTGCATTGAGTCCAGGTTAGAGACTTTAATTTAATTGCTCGTCTGGTCGTTTTATCGTCCAGGTTAGAGACTTTAAGCCGTATATATCGGTATCATTTACATTTGTCAAGGGGCAATTTTTTAATAATCGAATTTGCCCTCATTGTCGTATACTTCTTGAGGAACATAGTAGTTACTACTACCATTCATAAAGTTACCCGCAAATGTGAGGACTAGTGCATCTGTAACATCTGGTGAGTGAATACCACGTCTTCTCATATCTTCCTTACTTTCAATCTGTATTTTGCCAACCGGGTTTTTGCGGTATCTGATAGACAACATATCGTCCCACTCTTTTGATGGGTTGAGAGCAGAACCCATCTCTAACCAGTTTTTAAGACCTCCCTTACCCGCATAAAGTTCTGCCCGCAAATTGATATACTCGTCCTTATTTTTAGCAGAGTTACCCAGAACAACCGGTATGATTGTGTAGCCTTTGTATTTTAAGAAGTCTGTAACACCGCCGCCAACGCCTGTATCATCAATATAACAATCACAAGGTCTGACATTGTATTCTTTAATTACTTCGATAATTGCATCTGCAATTACACTATCAATGGCTGTATTTGTTGATGGTGGCACTTGCCACTTTTTAATCACGGTGGCCACATTATCAGTTCTCAAGACTATCACATTAAAATCACGACCAGACCTGGCAACATCAATACCTAGTTTTGGTGTACCCACACTTGTTAGCTGTCTATCTTGAGCTTCATACAACATCTCAGTGGTTATCAAGTTCATATAGCCATCACCGCTCACAATACCCTCTGGCGGGAATTTACATTCATAGTTTATCTCGAACATAGCCCTATCTTCTTCTTTTTGCTCGTCTATAAAGTCCTGAGTAATACGACCCTCTCTAAGCGCGCGATAACAATCAATGAAAATCTTGTAATAGCGGTCGCTATTCCAGGTTCTCCAGAAGTGATTTCTGAAAAATGGGTTACCAATCTTTATCATAAAGCTGTCTTCTGCATGGTCTCCAAGCATACGTCCAACAGTACCCTGAATAAAATCTGGTATCCATGCGCTCTCGTCCTCAATCAGCGTGTCTGCACCAAAACCCATAAGCGACCCTGAGATTTCATTTCTGTTGCTCTCAGCAGAGTAAGTTTGTATCTCTGATTTTGTACTTGAGAAAAAGATGCGGTCTGAGGCTTTTCTATCACGCAAGCGGTCAGCATCTGTAGTACCTTTCTCAAATAAGTCTTTTGTATAGGGGCAATTGAGACCCAACATAATCATTTTTTCCATGATAATCTGGGCGTGCTCTTTTTTTCCGGCAACAATAGCTATTTTGTGAGTTTGGCAAGATGCTAAAATGAGCAAACCTGCTGCAACTGATAGTGATTTTCCATAACGTGTCATACACAAGCATTGAATCCGGTTTTTACCATCTGGGGCACGGCGATGTATCACACAATCTATTATCTCTACCTGTCCTGGTGTCCATTTAATCTTTTTGCCATTGTCTTCCTCAAATGCAAAAAACTCAAGAGATTCTAGCGTGCCTTTTTGTGGCTTATAGTCAATCTCTTTTGGGTCAAATGATAGTGTCTCGTATTTCATATAAAGTGGGGAGGGGTATTGAGCCCCTCCCATAGTGTCTCAAGCCCAGTCCTCGAATGTTAAATCAGTTAGCTCTTTCCAGCGTTTCATTGCCCTTTCTCTCATGTCGTCCCACCCAGCTTCTGAGAAGTAGGCCACGCCGTCTGGCAGCTCCTGGTTCTTGCTCACGAAGTAATCTTTGATTACTCGGTAGATGTGAAAAGCCTTTTCTGCCTTGAGGTTTTTTCTTTTCACATACTCGTCCCATGTTATCTTCTCCTGAGTGTAAAGATACTTAGGGAACATTTCTATCTCCTCCTTTCAGAGCTTGAGATTATCTCGAACATATCCGTATTATCTTTCCTTGTCAAATACTTGATATAAAATCTCTTTCACTACCTCACAATTAAAGCCATTACCGCATTGCTTGTAGCGTTGAGTATTAGATATTTCTATTTCCTTTCCATCTAACTTGCCATATTTTGTCCAGTTGTCATCTAATGATTGCAACCGTTCGCACTCAAGTGGTGTGAGTTTTCTGATTTCACCTCTCTGGAGTATCAAGCTATCTTTTTGCACAGTAGTCAAGCTGTTTGTTTTGTCGTCTTTTCTAACCTCAACATTTTGCTTGATAGAGTTATCTTTTTGGTATCTACCCCTCATGGCACAAGATTTAGGTTTATCAATGACTATAAGACCAGTTTTGTTTCTCTTGACCATGCTTTTTGTGTTTTCTTTATAAATGGTCGCTAAAATAGTCTGGCTTTTCTCTCTTTCTATAACGCCATTCATACATTGATGACCAAACCCTTTATAATCACGCGACATTAAACAGAGACTCTTGTCAATAGGTTCGCTGATATTCTTGGCATAATTACTTGCTTTTACACCAATCCCGCTCTCAAGTATATCCTTGAGATAAATGTGCCTATCTTCTGGTTGTTTTATTTCTACCTGCTCGTATTCTCCTTTGTCATTGAGTTTACCTACCCAAAAAAGCCTTTTCCTTTGTTGCGCTGAGACTAAAGCGGCATTTATCATCACTGGCTTAATTCCAAAAAGTTCGTTTGACATTATCTCTTGCCACTCTTTTTTCATTGAAGCAACATTTTCCAAAATAAAATATTTTGGTCTTATCTCCTTGACTAATCTCACAAACTCAAAAAAGAGTTTCGATTGCTCACCCTTAAGACCTTTTCTATCACCAGAGCAGCTGAGGTTAGTACATGGCGAGCCGCCGATTATTAAATCGATTTTTTCTGGCAACATCTCTTTTGTGATTAAGGTAATATCACCCAGTTCAATTGTGTCTGGATAGTGGTATCTAGTAACCGCACTAGCGTACTTGTCTATCTCTGAGCTGTAATACTTTTCTACCGCAAGGCCTGCCCTTTCTAGAGCAAGCCTTGCAGTCCCAATCCCATCAAAAAGCGATAAAACTAGCACAAAAACTCCTTCACAAAATCAATCGCCTCTTCTGCACCACGACAGATTTTAGCCGGGATACCGCTTATTTCATAAATTCTAAGCCAATACTTTTGCTCTTTACTGACTCTTCCGCCTTTTTGTTTTTTTAGCTCAACTCTAAGCTCAAAAGCGGGGCAAGATGGCAACATAAAAATTTCGTAGTCGAAAACTCCTTTTTTCCTGCCTTGTCTCTTGAGCTTCATACCACGTAGCATATCTGCTCTTGTGCCACCATAGCTTTCGTTTGCTATATGGCAATAGTCGATTATCTTGCCTTGCATTTTCATCAATTCGAGCCATTCAACAAAAGTGCAGGCCTCCTCGTACTCTGTGGGTGTGTCAGTTTTTCTTGTCATCTTTGTTTTCTTTAATATTCTTACTTGTCTCTATTACACAGCGGTCAACCTCTCGTTTAAATCTTATTTCTGCATCATCAATGTTCCCAACTCTAAACACCTTTCCCTCAATATCGCCAACACCAAATAGTTTCATTTCTTCAACACACCAGCATGACTTTTTCTGACATGGCTCATTAAATACATATATAGTAGCTTTAACTGCTGTGCATCCAGAGTCTCCACATTCTTTGAGATAATTTTTGCTAAGACTTCTCCATTTTTTTATATGTGTCCACTTTCGTGGTTTTATAAATGTATCAGTTTTTCTTGTCATCTTCTTTAACCTTTATAAACAATGTATAATCTGCCTGAAACATAAATTCCAAAACTTCTTTGTCATTCCACTTTTCTATCTTTTTTTGAGCAAAAACATCTTTCCATGTGCCATCTGTGACAAACCAGTCTCGTCCTTCTTCTCCATAAGAATCGGTTTCTCCAATCGACATTTCAACTTGTGGTATTTCCGCAAGAGGCAACTTTTTTAGCGTTTCAATTAATTCTTTAACTTTCATTTTTCCTTTCCATTTATTTTGCTCTGCAAAGCCTATAATCAATGAAAGCGAAAAATTCTTTATCTTGGAAATCGTATTCTACCAAATTTGCTATTCTACAAGATAACGCCTCTTGTAAATTTATTGGGCGATACTGCTTAAAATATATCTTTCTTTCCGTGCGAACAGAAAAAATATCGTTAAAATTTTCATCTTTTACCGTAACATCAAATTTGTCATTTCTTACAATCTCTCTCAAAAATTGCCCCAATGTTATATTTAATGGTAGTTTGTCCTCAGACACAACCTCCAAAAATTCTTTTCCTGTAATTTTATCAGTCATTTTTCCTTTCTAAATTCTTTTCTATTCGCTCTCCCTGCAATTTTCATAAACTCTCTAAGTTCTTTTTCTTCTTCCCAGTTTTTCCTTTCCTGCCATTTCTCTTTCAGCCGTCTCAGACAACCGGTGAGTAAATCACCGGTTATCCGCGCTGCAATCAAAATCAAGTAGTATTCAAGTTTAGTCATTACTTCCGTCTCCCACAAAACGCACCACCAAAATCATTTTTTCTCGTTTCGGACTTGCAAACTTATCCTTGACAAAAACTTGTGATTGAAGCAGTTTCTTGCTCCACTCAGCCATGTCAGTAACCGCCTCAATCTCTCTGCTTGCTCCATATTTCTGTACCCAGATGGTGTTTTGTCCAAAATTGGTGCTTGTGACTAAATCAATTAATTTCATTTTTCCTTTCTGATTCTAATTTCAAGTTCACTCATTGTTTCTTGATTGAACCTGTACGCAATTGGCTTGAAGCTTTGTACCTCATAGTCGAGCCATTTCTTGTCTGCAACTCTGTCTAGCGTGTCACAAGTTGCAATTGTCGTGCCTCCCTCTGGGTTTTCAACCACAATATGGAAGTAGGCCACATTCTTGACAAATGGTCTTAGCTCTTTAAGGTGCATAATTCGCTTTCTAATGCCTGTAAATGGCGGTCAATCTCGTTTTGTGATTGTCTGCCCGCTTTCCAACCAAACCACTCTCTATGCCACGATAATGCCTTTCTTTTAAGTCCTTTTTTCGTCCACACATTCTCAAACGGCACACAATCTGTAGGCAACGGCCGGCTATACTTATTTCTCCCCCAGCTCATCACTGCAAACCTCCCAGTCTCGCACCAACCAAAAGTGCCAACAAGATAATGACCACAAAAGCCAACACTTTAACAACCGGTCTATAATTAAAACCAGGCTTGGGCAGTCGTAGCTCGATAATCTCGATAGTCCCTGCTCCGGCACTTTTTTTTCGCATTTCTTGCGCCATCTTGAGTTTTTGAGCATTGCGTTGCTTGGCAAGTTGCGTTTTTCGTCTTATCATGTTCTGATAGTCCTTGTAGGTCTTGCTCTTTTTAATCATTCTGTAGGTCTCATGGCCTATATCAAACTGGAACATAATCATCTCTCTGGACAAGCAGTAGGAATCTATTGCGTTTTTAACCTCCGCAAATTTCTCTGCTGTAACCTTTGTTGGCTTGAACTTTCTGGACATATTGTCTCCTTTCTTTTACTTTACGATACAAAACCACACGGCAGCCGCTGCTACCAAGAACAAAATCACATCAACAATTCTTTGTCGCTGTCGCGCTCCCTCAACCTCTAGCTCAATGAGTTCCAAGATTAAATCCGTCTTGTTATCTTCTGTTGACTTCTTTTTGGGAGTTTCTCTCCTGTATACTGGCCGCTTTTCTAACGACTTTAGAGATGCTCCGCATTTGCGGCGATATTCTGTAAAGTCGTGGCTACAATTAATACGACTGATTGTACCTTGCGACAAATCATAGTGTCTCGCAAGCGTTGTGTTTTTGGTTGTTTTTAATTTTCTCTTGATTTCATTAAAAGTTTCTTCGTTTATTCTCATTTTGTTTACTCCTTTATAGTTTTCCTACTATCCGAGCTTTTTCCTGCCCGATGTCTCTTTTAAGTTCTGCACAAAATCCGGCGATATTTACTGCTCTTTGGTCGGAGTTGTGCTTTTTGGCGTATTCCATACGCTCATCAAGTTTCGCTCTGATAAACTTTAGAAGCTCCAGAGCTAGATGGTCATTCATAGCTAGTCCTTTCTAAAAGTACTTTGACCTTTCCTCTGCTTCTCTCTACTACTTGATATGGTTGTTTTGTCTGGCAATAAATTGGTGCTTTGATAGTACTTGTGGTGGTTGTGTCTTGCCATACGTTGTAAGACTTTTGGCCACAAACTTTAATCAAATTCGCTCTTTTGAGCTTGACAATCTGTGAGCGTGGCACATCAAACATTTTCAGCTTTTTTCTAATCTCTCTGCTTGTCAGCCCTCCATCATCAAGAGCTCTAAGTATCTTGTCTTGACCCTGTGTTATTTGAACCATCTGGACATTTTCCTTTCTATAATCCTTTAATTTTGGCTACTTTTTCATCTTCCATCTGTGCTAGGTAGCTATCCCAGTCCGGATAGCGATATAACTTGTTAAGTTCTGGCTCGTACAGAAGCACATACGATTTTTGCATTTGTTTTTTATTCATAAGTACTGTTAGTCTGTATTTGCCCTCAAACGGCGTGAGCTTGTCGATTGCATAGATGTCGCCGTTCTCTCTCAAAAAGTGATAGTGAAGAAGTTCTGATGGAGTTTTAGTACCTTGTTTTCCCGATTCAAGCCATTCGTCAAGTATCAGCTCAAACCAGTCTTTGGGGCTTTTTTGTACTAGCTTCTTTTTGGCCTGTTCCCACTCTTTCTCTTGTTGTTTTTTCTCAATCTGCTTGGTCGTATTCGGGTTTTCAGTAAGCGTGGGGTCGGTCTTGCCATATTTGGCGTATCTGGCCTGTAAAATATCCTCAAGCGTTTGCATTCTCTAGCCTTTCCTGTTGCGTATAATCCACATTCTTCGTGTAAAACTCCCATTTGTCGTCAATCGCTTGTTTGGCCATTAGTCGCTCTTTTGTTGGCATTCCCTTTTCGATAAATTTCAAGATGTTTTCGTCATTCCTCAGGTGATATTCCGGTGTTGCTTTCCAGCCGTCTTTGCCTTTGCCTTGATAGAACTCGTCGTTTCCCATCACCAGAAGAGAAGTGATAATATCCTCAAGACTTATGGTTTTTCTTCGGGTTGCAAACTTTTTCTGTTTCTCAGGTGATATCCGGTAGTGGCTTTGGAAGAGGTGGTTAAAAGCTCCTAGATAAAACCTAAACTCCTGTGAGAGATTTGGTTTCTGAGTTTTTTCACCAAAAAGATTCGTATTTTCGTCCGATGTTGCCCCCAACTCGGACATAAAAACATTTATGTTTTTATTATTATTCATATTCATATTCATATTGTTTGGTGTTTGATTTCGGTTTGATTTCTTTTTGATTTCAATTTGATTTCGATTTGATTTCAATTTGATTTCCGTTTGATTTTGATTTGATTTTCTACCTTGACCTCTTTTGCTTGATGAAGCCGACTTATCCAGAGAAAACTTGACACAATTAAAAATGGTTTGGAGGTATGGTTTCGAGAAGCATGGTTGCTCACCGGCGCTCGTGTATCTCACAATTGCTACGATAATTTCGTTCTGCTCGTCAATTGGCAAGTCTTTGAGATTTTCAAGATAATCACCAAAAAAAGTGAAGTTTGTGAAGTTTGATTTTTGATTTTCTTTGTTCATTTCGTGTCTCTCACCCGACTAGTTTTTAATGAAAAGCTCTAACAACACCAAGCTACCGACAGCAGGTCTTTGCCAACCTCAAGCACAGTTAGAAAGGACGGCACAAAAAACAATAAAAGCCGTTTCTGCACTTACACATGGACTATAAAAATAAAAAATACTTTGCAAAATTCGCATTCGCGTATAGCCTAGTGTTGTTAAAGAGCTTTGGCGATTGCTCGCCTCATAAGATTGTCAAGTTTCCTTGACAATCCTAGAGACAATCAATCTTTTAGTTTTTTGACCGCAAATTTTACGGTGTCAATCAATTGTTGTTCGTCTTCTTTGTCAATCTCAAATTGGAAGTGGTTGAGGTTTTGGAAGTGGCCATTATCTGGTATCCAGGGCAGCTTTTCATCGCTTGAAAACGCTATCCATTGGCTCTCGGTCTGCAAGTCATAGTCGTCGATTTGTGATATCCCAGCTGCGATTTCTTCTAGCTCGCTATGGTAGGGGCAATAGACAAACAAGTCAGCTTTGTGCTTGCCGGTTAAAACGGCGTTACTCACCAGTTGCCAGTAGTACTCAGGGTATTGCTCTTTTAAGTCTCCAGCAAACTTGAGACTGCAAATACCGGCTAGTTCTGCAAACGCCTTGAGCGTATAGGGGCATTTAATGTCTCCGACTGCCTCGACTGATACAAGGTCAGGAGTTCCGCACCACTCATCAATTTCAGAGTGGACAATGGTCTCGTCTGATTGGTATTTCCATATCAGGTTGTCAATCATTCCGGCAACTCGTGGTTCGAGTGCTTTGCCCCAAGAAGTAGGACGGCTCGATTGATTTGCGTTAAGTGGTCTGCCCAGCAATTTCTCAGTTCTCACGTCATTGATATAGGTTGATGCGATTTTAGATGGTTTACCGCCTCGTCCTTTGGTCATCAGCCTCCATATCTGACTAGAAGTGAACCGTCCTGTTCTTAGGTCTTGGTTAAGCATTCTCCGCCTCCTGCAAGACTTGCAAGTATTCTTCTGGCACGACAAAGTTGTTGAGAATCACCTTGAGTGTGGTCTTACCTTCTTTTAATGCTTGCACCGCTCCTTCCCAGCGTGGATTGTCTGGTGTGAAAACTGGTTTCTTTGGTGGTTGTGGTGGTTGTGGTCGTTGTGGTCTATAAGCACCGGCTTTGGCCATTTCGTCTGCTGACGCGATTGAATCAAGTACTCCGATTCCCATCATTCCTAGTGCTCTTCCTACCGCTGAGGTTTCGGCGTTTTCTAGAGCTGCGGTCTGATTGACCATTCCTTGACCGATTGTGGCCTGTGAGTAGCCTGTGAAAGTTCTCATAGGCTTTTCGATGTCTGGCGTTACAATTGCCTTGATAATGTAGGTTTTGCTGTCTGGGCTTGAGACGAGCTCCGTGTTGATGTATCCATTCGGATAACCCTCATTGAAGGCTAATATCCGGTCGGATACTAAAACATAATCCTTGCCCTTAATTTTTACCGCTTTTTGTCGTAAGTTTTTTGTCATTTTTCCTTTCTTTTAACCTAGTTGCATTTGCTCATAATCATGCTGGTCGCTGATTAAGTTTTCCACCCATTCGTCTTCTTCGTCCTCGTCAATAGTGTCGAGAATATCGTTGACGTGTTCCATTACTTCTTCTTTTGTCATCTTATTTTCACTCCCATAAAATTATCAAAAGCGATTTTTCTGGCGTACTCGCACAAGTCGAGGCCATAAATTTTTTCGGTATAGTGTTCATCTTTGGCTGAGGAATAGGCAAGACCGAGAGAATCTTGCGCGTTGTGAAGTTCGTCAATCACCATGTTGTAGCGGTCGCCGTCCTGCTTTTCGAGAAGTTCAATAATGTTGCCGGTGATGTTTTGCAACTTTTCTATTTCTCTTTTGACAGCCTCGTTTACTACCATTTTTTGCTCATTGACAAGCTCCTGCTTGTCTGCTATAATGCTTTTAGTCATTTTGTTTACTCCTTTCTATTTAACTTCGGTTAGATTGAGAGGAGTTTTCAATTTGCTCCTCTAATTCTTCCATCGTGTCGGCGTGATAACATTTGCCGTTTACCAAGTCCTTGAAAAAGCCATAGTGCCGTTCGATTATCCGGCCGTTTACCAGGCGTGTAACGCCGATAAACCAATCTTTGAGTTCAGTCATTTTGTTTTTTTTCCTTTCTTTTCATTTAAGTTTTTCGCCACCGCCGGGGGGTCATTCGCCAGGCGGCTTTCGCCGTCCGCCAATGAAGGTGAGCCGGTGGTGGCTCGTAAACTTCGATATCCTTGAGCGTAAAGTTGCTTGCGATTGATGTGAAGCAGGTTAGCAATCTCTACGATTGAGAAGCCTTTTTGGAGGAGTTCTTCTACCATAAAAGAGCGTTCCCAAGTGTGAAGTTTTTTTAGCTCAAAAAACAACAAATCAAAACCTTCATTAAAGTTGTGTACTTTTTTGTCGATTCTTATGTTATAATGCGCGTCCATAAAAAAACCTCGCTGAAGCAAGGTTTTTTGGACTTCTGAAAATCTAAACTCTTATGGTGGTTCGGCGGAAGCAGTGGGACTAGAACCTCACATAAAGAAAATAGATAGTCAGGAGATAACCTCGCTTGACTAGTTTAATTAATTGTTAATGTGTGTATTATACCACAAATTTTTTATTTGTCAAGAGGGAGTTACAATATCTTATGATATCAAACTATACCAATCTTGACGGTGAGATAAAATTTGAGGATTTTTTGCGCTTTCGTGGCTACCAAGAAAAGTCAATTCGGGCTCATTGTCAGAAAATGGCCAAGTTACCAGCCTTTGACCGCAAATCAGTCATGATGTATATCAGTCAGCTTTTGGCCAACCATACCACAGCGACGGCCAATAAGTATTTAAATACCTATAGATTATACGCTAAGTATCTGGTCGAGACTAAACAAGCGACAAAAAGTCAGCTTGCGTGGCTCAAAAGTTTCAAGCACTACAAGGAAGTACCGCGACAGCGCGTTGTTTTTTCTGATAAAGAGCTAAACGATTTTTTGTCTTGCGACGATTGCTACAATGTTTATTTTGAGCTTTTGGCGCGTACCGGTGCAAGACCGTCTGAACTTGCGTGTTTGCGCGTTTGTGATGTCAATTTCGCTAACAATACTTTTTCCATTCAGAGAAGCAAGACCGGTGAGGGTCGGACTGTGCCAATTCCCGATGACCTCGTGGATAAATTGTATCGTCATTCGCGTTTAACCGCCTCAAAATGGCTTTTTCCTGTTCAGTCTGACAGCAGCCGCCATATCACGATTGACAGCTTGCGCAAGGCTTTTAATAAGCGCAAGGCTAAAACTGGCATCAATCCGCTTTTGTCTCCTTATTGTCTCCGTCACACTTTCATTACTCGCTTGCTTTCGTCCGGCGTTGATTTGTTCATCGTTCAGTCAATCGTCGGCCACAAGCAGGCTAACACCACGCAAAAATATATGCACCTCAATTTATCCATGCAGCGACAAGCGTTAAAACAAGACCCTTTTGTCTGGCGTTCCTTGCCACCCAGAGAAAAACTCAAGATGGTGTCGTCATTTATTGTCCAGTTGGGCCTAGACCTTGACGACGCTTTCTGCTTTACTTTTAGCAGTCGTTCGCTTTCTCTGCGGCTTGTCTGATTTGACGTGATTTTTCCACCTGGCGGCGGCCGCTTTTTTGGCGACTTCAATATTTTTCTCCTTTCCTCTTGTCATGTTTCCTCTTTTGATTGTAAAGTATCGATTAATACGACAAGCAAAAATGGTCGTGTAATAAATGATGGAATAAAAAGCATCATTTTTTGGCAAGTCTTTGGGAAATTCGAGTATCAAGTCATGTTTTTTCTTGTCCTTAAAATTGACAATAAAAAAGTCGCAATCAATCCCGCCCATTCCGTCGCCTCTAAAGTCAAGAGCAATCCGGCTCGTGCCGTCAAGAAGTGAGTCCCTGACAAATTCGTCACTCAAAAAAAGCTTTGTGATTCTGTTGATTTGTCTGGCGATAAATTTATAAAATTCCTCTTGTGTCATTTTGTTTTATTCCTTTCCTACTCCGATAATTTCAATGCTGTAAATAATTTCACCTATAGTCTGATGGTACTCCTTCGTGCCGTCATTTACTTCTAAATTGCTCCAGTTTGAGCTGCTCCAGGCGTTCTGAAAAGTCTCTTGTAGTTCTTCATCAAAAATTTTGCTTGGCTCGATTGTCCGACTTGTCATGACCATGCTGTCAATCAGCCAGGCAAGATTATAAATTAACCGGCTTCGTTGTGTCATTGGTAGTTCTTTATCTGAATAGGTAACAATGTAGTTATATAATGCGTCTTTGATTTCTTGTACTTGCTTTTTTGAGTTGGTGCTAAAGATAAATTGATGAGCCCCGCAAGATAGGTTTTTGATGTCCTTGAGTTCAATTGCTATTTTCATTTTGTCCTTTTTACTTTTTGTGATATAATATTTTTCTTGCCCCGCTGGTTCTGGCCTTGTGCTAGTTTTCCCCCAGCGGGGCTTTTGGTTTTACTCTGTCGCCGTGTTGTCATTAGCGATATTTTTAATTAAGGGCTCGCATTCTTTGAGCGTATAATAACACGCGCTCGTCCAGTTTGATATCTTGTCATAGGCCATAGCTCTATCAAGTGCATCAAGGTCGCTTTTGTCAATGATTCCCATGATATACCGGTTGACTTTTTCCACGTCCTCCAGGTGGTGGAGTTCTCGTAAGTGGTTTTGTGCTTCGTTTTGTGTCATTTTGTCCTTTCTATGTTTTATTATATCACCCTTTTTAATCTGTCATTTTCGTCACGTCATAACGCAAGCCGTGAAAGCAACCGGCGATTCCGTCTTCCTGCTCGTCTTGCCACGATTTAGCAAGTACTTTGAATTGACAGTCAATAAGTTCAAGACAGTGATTAAGGTATTTTAAAAAGCTTTCTTTATCTTCGGCTCTGTTCTGTGCTTGATTTGTGACGGCTTGTAACGCAATAGCGCCCTTGAGCCGTTGTTTGGCTTCTACCAGCTCGACTGCTGCTCCTGTCAAGTCTTCTTTGTCAAGAGTTAAAATGGTGTCGATAACATGGTCTCCGGCCGCGTTTCTTACTACCATATGATATTGTGTTGTTGTCATTTTATTTTTTTTCCTTTCTTTTATTATTTTTTTTGTAGTCGTGCCGTCATTGGCTCTACTGCTCGATGCTTTCGATTGTGTCGTCTACTACTTGAGCTAGTAGGTTGTAATAATCGGCTTGGAGTTGCAGATATTTGAGGTTGTCGCCTCCGATTTGGTCGTCAATCGCGCCTGCGTCTTTGATGACAAGTGTCCAGAATTTCGCGCTCATTTGGTCGTGCAGCTTCTTATACTCTCCCTTGAGATATTCCGGGCCTATATCCGCGTTGTATAGCGTATCCGCAATATCTACTAGTGCTTTGTGCTCGGTATTGATATACCCGATGTCGTCGAGGTCGTCGCGCAAGATGACTGCCGTCGAGACTGTCTCCGGGTACTTAGCTAAGATATCAAGTATACTTTTAATCATTTTTTGCCTTCCTATTTTTCTATTTTCGTGCCGTCATTCTTACTTAAATTGTATTTCCCGCCCTTCTATTTTCGCTCTGGTCGTTGTAATGTTAATAACATATACCGCTTTATGACAAGTAAAGAATGTTAACTTTGTACAAGTGTCCTTGCCACTCTTGCGGCTTTTTTGCAATACCTCTAAAATATAGCGTTCTATTGCTTCGACTTCTTCCGGCCGTGCCTCCGTGCAACACTGCGCGGTATAGCTTGTCCACTTTGTCGCTCTTTCTTCTGTCAAGTAATACCAACCAAAAGAATGATAATAATGCTCTTGCCCTAAATAGGCGGTAACTTCAACCCTCATTTTTTGTTGTCGTGTCGTCATTTTGTTTACTTTCTATTAATTACTTTTTACTTTTGGGCGCGCCACCCCTCGCGCCCGGTTTTGTCTTTATTGATAGGATATCTTCGTGAGCAGTCCGATTATCTTTTGCTGTTGCTCCTCGCTTAAGTTGTCAAGATTGCCATATATTGCAGCGTTAAAATCATTCAAGATGCAATTCATTGTTGGCTGCTGCTCTTGCTTCTTGGCCTTGATATCCTCGCGCGCCTTGTCGAGTTTTCGGTCTAGTGCCGTCATTTTGTCACTTCTTGTCATTTTGTCTACTTTCTATTATTATTCTTCTGCTAAATAGTCAAAATAGGCGTTAACTTCTGCACATTCATCACTCATGAGCGGTAAATGCTCTTCTTGTCCTGCCCAATAGCCGCGAAGCTCGAGCAAATCAGTATCAAGCCAGATATTCGGCCCACCAAAAGCCAACAAGACGCGAACCCCTGCAACCTCATCATTAATCTTGACTGTTTGCACTTCTAGCGCGCTTTCCATAAACTCATCGAGAGTGTTATTTTGTATAGCTGCTCGCAAATCCATATCATAAGACTTGAGCATTTCCGCTAATTCGTTTCTGTTTTCTGTCATTTTGTTTTTTTCCTTTCTCTATTCTTCTATTATTATTAATTATTCACCGTAATAGAAGTTATAATCATTTACTATTTCTTGAGGAATACTGGTAACCTTGTAGCCGTCGGCGTTGTCGCTTTCGGTGTCGTCCCAGTCACTAATTATTTCACTATAACTCGTATCGAGTAATAATGATAAGTTTTCATTTTGCATAGTTATTTTCCCTTTCTATGCTAATTTTTATTATTGTATGTAGTATAGCACGAATCGTGCATTTTGTCAATACCCAATTTTGCTTAATTTAGACACTATAAGCGACGAGTTTTGATGGTTATAGGATAGCGCAAAGTAAAATAGTAGAATTTACTTGATGTTACTTGATTTTTTTGGTTGGTGCTGCTATATAATATAAAATTTGACTATGAACTATAGACAGGCTTCATTTATCCATAATTTTTTATCTCCAGAGTCAGAGACAAGAGGAAATTATCATCAATCAGCCCTCAAGGCTGGATATAATGGCAAGTATCAGCCACAAGTCCGGCAAGGAGTACAACAGGCTATTAGCAAGGATATATTAGTAAGAAAAGCAGAAGAAGTTTTGAGGGATTGTCTAGATTTTCAGGACGAGGACAACAGAGTTGGCGCGGCTCGAATCCGTCAAGACACTTCCAAATTCATTCTGGCGAGTACTTCTAAGTACTCAAGCAAGCAAGAAACCAGAGTAGATGTTAGCGGTATTGAGGAAGCAAGGCGGCGCATTGGCCGTATTCTTGAGGACAAGCAAGAACTGCCAGGAGTGGAAGTTGTGGAGGCCGTGCCAGTCTCGAATGAATACGAAATACCAGGCAAGAATTGATTATAATGCCTCAAAATCGGCTCTTTGTTGCGTGGGTGGTTAGTTGTAGCCAAATGATTAATAACTCCTATTTATCATAATATCACAATATCGGATATTGTAAAGAAAAATATATAACTTTTTGCGCTGAGTTGCTCCGCCTGGAAGGCAACGAAATTGCCGGCGTTTGTCTCGGATTGAAAAATAAAGTTATAGGACGGATACGCCTGGAAGTGGGGGGGGGTGTAAAAATGGGGGGGGCTTTATATAGGGGGGGGTATATTTATAGGGGGGCTTAATTGTGGGGGGGGCGTTTTTGTAT
>Ga0310690_10001808_pt1 | contig 37057 bp, 59 predicted proteins | sample AusTroGonzalo_MG_2_FD_207661 | JGI IMG/M metagenome (GOLD analysis project Ga0310690, IMG submission 207661) | Bovine rumen microbial communities from tropical cattle in Woodstock, Queensland, Australia - Gonzalo_04 (v2) (version 2) | ecosystem: Host-associated > Mammals > Digestive system >...
TTTACGAAGGAGTTATACCTAAAGACTGTCTTATAAGGGACTTGGTAAAAGGAGGTGACATAAATGAAACGATAAAAAACAATGAAGATAGCCTCACCCAATAGGTTATTTTTACCCCACAGGATTTAATCATGGTCTTGTGGGGTTTTTTATTTAACATCGGTAAAAGTTCCTGTAACTTTCTATCATGCCTTCTTTAACAGTAACGCTGCCGCCGAGCGGGTCCCAGTCCTTCAGTTTGAAGTGGTGTAATTTTGTTCTCGGATTATACCAGTATTCAATACTCAAGACAGCTTTCTTGTCTTTGGTGTTTGACTTTTCACACCTGAAAGTTTCCCAATCGTCTGCCAATAAAGATGCAGCCTTGCCCCAGTCATTTACAAAACAGTCCTCATCAATGACACCTTTTTTCTTAAGATACCTGAAGTAAAATAAAACTTCACTGTCCGGGACCTTGAAGAAGTGGCACAGACATAAAAACCCGCATCCATACTTGCCTATCATTTCAAACTCTTTTTGTATTCCTTCGTTCATTGTTCTACCTCGCCATTACAATAATAATCGTTGTCGTTATAACCGTACTTGATATAAAAGAAAGACAGAGCGTTTTCCATATTTTCAATTTCCGTTCTGATGACCTTAAGTTTTCCGATAATGTCTGACAGTTCTTCTGACTGTCTTCCAATGTCATTTGCAATCCTTCCAACTGAAGTGTAGCACTGTCTAACTGTTCCTCTGCAATCTTCAAGTTCTCTTCGACTTTCTTCAACTCTTCTTGTTGCGTCAGAAAGCTGTCGCTCAAGAGCGTCAATCTGAGTATCTGCTCGTCTAATAGCTGCACCGTCTGTGACTGACTGTATAACAAGGACGGTAACAAAAAGAACAATAACAGCACTGATAATGAAACGATATTTCTTTTCATTCATAAATACCTCCACTCTTGATTATAACATAGTCTGTGATATAATCAAATCATATAACTTTTAAGGAGTGAATATGAATAATGCTAGTATTTCAATCGTCATGTACGGAATAAAAAAATGCAGTGGAGCCTGCCTTTATTGTTCTGCAGCAAGCACAATGGACTACAGGGCTAAAGACAACAAGAACACTTTTATTCTTAAACCGGAAGAAACAAAAAAAACTATCCTTGAGTTCTGTCAGAAGTCTTTGGAGCAGGGGAAAAATCAGGGCGGCACGTCGCTCAACATTGACATCTGGGGCGGTAATCCTGTAGAAAACTTCGAGCCTTTCAAACAGACGGTAGAGTTCTGTGAAACTCAGTTAAAAGACTTCAAGGAAATAAGACTTCATACATCTGGCAACGGACTCGAACTTAAAGACAAGGATATCGTTGACTTTCTTATCTCCCACAACATACACTATCAGTTATCGCACGACGGGTTGGGTCAATGGCTCAGGACAGGTGAAATTGACCCGCTTTATTGGGAAAAAACAAGGGACAACATAACCCTTCTTGCAAAAAAAGGTATCCTTGACTGGATAAACTGTACACTTTCAAGACGCAATCCTTCTTTCTTTGACAATATTGAATACTGGAATAAATGGCGTAAAGAAAACGACTTGATGAACTGCAACCTTACCATAAAACTTAATCACATCTATGACGGAACCCCAGCCATTGATAAAAAATGGGTTTACAGTGACAATGCACAGATAAAACACGGAGAAGTCATAGGGGACTTAAACTTTACGGGTGAAGTTCTGCAGAATTATCTGCATGAATTCAGAAAACTCGCATACATCTTATTTACGCCCGGTGTTTCAGAAGAACCATACTGGAAACCGTTTGCCAATTACATTACCGAGCAGGCTAAACGTTTCAGAATGCTCAAGGAAGGAGAAACTGCAGGTAGCTGCGTAGCATTTCAGAGAGGACTTACGGATAAAAACTTTGCCATTGATACGACGGGTAAATATTGCCAGTGTAATCTTATCGACAGTTCAATGACTGTGAAAAACAAGAATGCCAAGCAGCCTGACTACTGCAAGGACTGTAAATATAAAAACATGGCAGAGTGTAACCCTTGCGGGTCAGAACAACTGCCTGAAAAATGTGAGTATCATTGGTGGTGGGCAAAAACCCTTGAAGAAACCTTCCAAGTTCAGGAACTTATTTCTGCCATGCAGAAAAACACAGGTCATGTTTGTAATTGTAATAAAGAACAACCAAACCCTGAGCCTGTGTTCTGCGTAAAAGGTTACAAAGTTTAAGGCGAGTTAGAGCAGGCGGCATAGTAAGCGTGGCAGGTAGAAAAACATACATCACACGTCTGTCCGCTCTGACAAGTATCATTACAATGCTGACAGCCTACACAACCCTCGCAAGTCCCGTTACAAGCCTGACAATCATAGCACCTTGTATTACAGGTAGTGTTACATCCCGTGTTGCAGGTCTGACAGTCCACACATCCCTGACACGCACTGTTGCATAACTGACAGTCATAACATCTTGTGTTGCAGATTGTATCACACCCACTGTTACAACTCTGACAATCTACGCATCCCTGACATTCGTCATTACAGCTTTGACAACCTACGCAGGAATAACATCTTGATATACAGTTTCCGTCACACGAAGTACAACCGGAATAACACCCTCCGTTACAGGTTCCGTTACACGAAGTGTTACAGCCGTAACATTTGTTGTAGCAGTTTCCGTTACAACTATTGCAACCGTTACAATTCCAGCATGAAGAGTTACCACTTCCCACACAACAGGAATAACTACTTACCTGACAACTTCCGTAACACACATCGTCACAACTTTGGCACGGACCTGTACAGAAATTGTCACCATAACATTTTGCAAAGTTGCAATTACAGTAAGTTCCATTGTAGCAGGTAGAGTATTCACCCTGTCCTGAAGAACAGTTGCCACTGGTGCAGGTAGAATAACTACCCCAACAGTTTCCAGTACATGAACCATAAGGATAACAGCCTTGTCCGGGATAATTACCCCAGCATGATGTAAGACATCCACTGCAAGACCCCTGTCCTGAAGTACAATATACTGACCCACAATAAGTATAAGAACTGTAGCAGGAACCTACGCACTGACCATAACAGTTTACATAACATCTTGCATAACAACTTGTAGAACAACTGCCTTGAGCATGAGAGTAACAGGTTGCCGCACAGTTTTGTTCTGTGTTGCATACCTGACAGACATCACAGTTAGTAAGGCAGGTGGTGTTGTCGCCATGACATCCAGTGTTACACTGCTGGCATCCGTCACACAAATCGCAAGAACCGTGACAAGAACCATTGCAAGTAGTACAGCCTGACTGACAGTTAGTACAACCACCATATTTAGTATGACAACCAGTGTTGTGGTTATCGCAGTTGTCGCAATCATTACATCTTATGTTACAGCTCTGACATTCGTCATTACAAGTTGAGTTACACACAGAGTCACAACTCTGACAGTCATAGCACTGCTGACAATCCCCGATATAACTTTGACATTCGTCATCACAGGTAGAATTACAAGAACCATAACATTTTTGGCACCCGTAGCAGGTCTGGCACTGTCCTACAAAACTCTGACAGTGAGTATTGCAGGTAGAATTACACTGGTCGTTACATAAGTCACAACCAACAACCCCTTGACAACCATAACAACTGTTGCATGAGTTACAGGTCGGGCAGGTCTTTGTTCTTTGGAAAGATATTTCTCCGTCGTCATTCATACCACGCAGCGTTCCGTCATAAGTTGCACATTTACGAAGATGATAGGTAGAGCCGTTTATGTCTGCATTTATAACGCCTGACGCTCCTGCCGAGAGAAGTGGATATACTTCAATTTCACCCTGCTTGTTTATAATTCTAATTTGTGCCATATAAAAACCTTATTCTTCTGTGGTTTCTTCTTGTTTATTTACTGTTTCGCTTTTCATTATGCTACCTTGTCTTGTAATAATCATAACAAGAGCATAGGTTACATTTTCATTTGCATAAGAAGAGGCTAAAATCTGATGAAACAAACCGCAAGCCTCTTCGTAAGTGTCTTTCGGTGTTACCAAAAAAGCCTGTTGTCCGTTTACTTCTTCTGTTTCAAATACATAGTATTTCATTTTTTTATCTCCTTGTAATTATATCATACTTTTATGCACTATAAGGAATAGCCATAAAACTAAAATCTATTGATTGTCCTGCACCTTCTGATGTCTGTAAGTTTGTAGATGTACTTCCGATTCTTAACCATAAAGAAGCGTTTCCTGACCCATAAGCAGAATATAACACCCCTTCATAAGAAGTGCCGTGAATACACCATTGAGAATTGCAAATATTATGTGTACTTCCACGAACACCGTCTACTTGTAGGTACATACTACCACCACTCGCATTACTTCCTATTGTAACTCTTCCAAGATACAATGCAACATTTCCAATTTTTTGCTTTGTTAAATAGTTCAATGTATATGTTCCACCCCTAGGGCAATCAAAGGAAGGTGTTGTCGCATTTATCAAATTATAAACACCACCGCTTGTGATTACATTCAAATTGTTTGCTCCAACAACATTTGTAGGTGCTATTGTTGGAGCAGTTGTTATATCAAGATATTCTCTGTAATTCGTCAAAGTGCTTGATGTCGCATTATTCCAATCAGTTTCTGTTATGTTTTCTAATGTTATATCAGAATTATCAAGATTTATAATTGTAGTAGGATTATAGTTTCCTATCTTTATAAAAAAGACACCTTTGTTATTGCTATCTGTTCCCATTTTACAGGCTTTTATGCTATAGTCAGTATCATAATTATTAAGTCTTAATATGTCTGTTGTTGCAGACGCCTCACTTGGTCTGACAAGTATTTGGCAAAAATACCTGTTCCCGATATAAACATTTCCAATCTTTGTTGTTGAATTATTTGTAAGTTTATAATATTTTGTTGTGCCTGCGGGAGAAGGTATTAAGAATTTGTTTTTGTTTGTTTCATCATAAACTGCATTACTTGTAACCGGTCGCATTGAGCCGCTTGTAACACTATCAATAGGTGTCATATTGTCGTCTGCACTTCCGTCTGCAATCCATATCGGGATTTTATTCTTAATGTAGTCTACGGCAGTCGGGTCTGATTGTTCCCAGTCTGCCTGCACCTGTGTCATCGAAGGAAGTGTTACTTCCGCCCTCTGGTTTCCCATATAAAGAGTGAGCGTATTTGTGTTTTCGTCAAACTCCAACCTTACCCTTTCTGTCGGTATAAGCGTGTCATAGGAATTACCGTCCTGCATAAATATTGACAGTCTTCTTGAGTTCTCGTCGAAGTTTATCCCACTTACCCCGTTGTCTGCGAGAAGTCCGACAGTTTCTGCAAGCCCTTCGAGTATACTTCTTATGTCTGTTATTTCTTCGTCCTGTCTGTCATTGTCCGTCTGCATCTGACTGAGCCTTGACTGTATAGTCTGTATGACAGTTGACCAGTCTGTTCCAGTTCTACCACCTTTGTTGGTTATGGAAATATTGTTGACAGTATTACCCTTCTCGCCACCGACAATTTCTGTCCGTGAGCGTTGAAGGGCTATGAACGCAGCGTTTATTTCGTCTATCGTAAGATTGTTTATTAAAACCATATTACTCCACCTTAGATATTGATATGAGCAACCTGACTTTCTGTGCTTACTTCGTCTACATAATCATACTTGATGTCAATTATCGGGAATGTCGTTTCTATCTCAAGAGCAACGCCAAGACCACGATTATATTGCGGCGTGTATTTTACAAGCATGGTGTCTGTTTCACTATCCCACTGCTCGCCCGTTTCACCACCTATATTTACCGTCTTTGTGTCCGTATGTACACCTATATCAGTGACAGTATGAGCCTTGAAAACAATGTCGCCTGTCGCATTTATTACGTTTTGGTTGAAAAGTCTGACATAAACATTGTTGATTGTAATTGGCGTTTTGGCGTTTCCATAATATTTTGTTATAAGTTTTATCTTGTTGCTCGTATAATCTTCCAGATTGTTATAACTGAAATAGAAGGTAGTAGTTGTGTTTATTTTAAGGTTGATTAAAAAACGGTCAGGGAAAAAGAAGATGTCCTTGATGTCTGAGTTTTCGTATTCATTTTCTTTCTCAAGGCAGTATGTTCCCAAGTCACTGAACACAAGCAGACCGATATTAGTATCCAAGAAAAGTTCCTGAGTAGCAGGGTTGTACCACTTTCCCTTTATTACCGTAAGGTCGTTTGCATACTGTGATAACTGCATGATACAGTTACCCTTGAATGTATAAATTGCACGGTTCTGAGCTGACCAGAACAATGCCTGCGTTGGTAAAGCACCTAAGTATTCTAGGTTTGTTATGTCACACACAACTTCTACGCCTACACCATTTGTGTAGTTCATTTGATAAAGTCTTGTGCTTGAAACTCCGTAGTAACTTGACTGCAAGACAAATGCGTTTTCAAGTTCTTCAACTCCGTCAAGCATATAATATGCCATGATAGGAATTACATTGTTGAAGTACAAAAGTTTATAGGCAATTCCGTCAGATATTACCATGTCCTTGTTGTTGTAAGAACTTATGAACTGAGTGAACAGGTTCGGGTTGAACCTTATGTCCCCGTTTTCTGAGATAGGATAGATTGCTGCAGGGTTTACCAAATCATTGTCAATGTATTTAAGACCGTTCTGGAAAGAACAGATATATAATGCAGAAGTGCTGTTGTCGTCACCCCTGTACATATCAATTCCTTCTACAGCTCCGTATGGCACATTACATGAAATAAAAGACATATAGTCACGCAGAACTTTGTTATAGTATATTGCTCCGATTTCAATGCCTGTAATACTATCCTTCGTTTCTTCATAGTTTGCGTTCTGTCCGGTTATCAAAAGCCCTGAGAACTTTTCCGTTTCTAAAAGGCTCTTAAACTGAGTGTCTGCCTCATATTCTTCAAACGGAAACCCGAAGATTATACGGTTGTTGTAGTCACTTGCCCAGTGCCTTTTAAGTCCTGTCTTTGTGTCATAGCAGTTAAAGTAATTTACGGTGTTTAATACTATGTATCTGTTTTCAATGAACTTATAGTCCCAGTCTGCATTATTACTTACAAGTTCTACCTTCCAGATGTGGTTATTTATGTCCTTGTAATAAAGCTGTGTTGCACTGAAAGCAGGACAGAATGTGTCGTCGATTGTAAACCAGTCTGCGATGATAGTTCCAATATAATCCTTCTGTTCATAGCACGCTATATTAGACATAAGGTTGTTATTGAACAGCATTCTGAACCCTTCGGTTGCAGTCGAGTTCTTCACACCGCCCTGAACATTTCCACCTGTCTTACTGTTTATACCTGCATAAAGATGTGCAGCCTTCTCGCCTTCTGCAATTCCCAGGCAGTCCACCAAAACATTTATGTAGTCTTCTTCTTTGTCGTCTTTCTTTGCCTTAAACTGATAGACAATCCTTAAGTAGTTGTTGCTCAATGAGATATTCATGCCTACATAATATTTAATGTAAACATTGTTTTCGTCATAGTAGTCATACTGAATGTCAAACGATGTGCTTGTAGTATACTCTATTGTCTTTGTTCCAACGGTAAACGAGTCGAATGTTCCTGAAAGAGAGAACAGCTTTGTCGGCAAAGGGGTTTCCGTGTCTGTCGTTATGGCACCTACGCAGTAAAGGTTTCCGTCGTCAAAACAACAGTCTACCGTCTTCAACGCATTCTCTGTATATGCTGTCTTGTACTGATAAAAGCCATACACATACTTAGAGTTCTTGTATGAAAAATTATAATATCCTTCACCATACAGAAGGGTAGTTGTAGGATTAGCATTTGCATTAAACCATATAGGGTTACACTTGCAATCTCTTTCCCAGTTTCCTTCTGACCCAATATACCTGTATGCCCAGAACCCTGCTGCATAACAGCAGTTTGTATTCCAGTTATTTAATACAATACTTGCGTTATCAAGATAGTCAATGGCATCTGCATAAGACCAGTAATCTGCCGTTGGTTCAACTCCGTTAAGAGTCTTTGCTCCCCAATAATTTTTGATTTCTAATCCGTTGTATCCATAGCCACCAAAGTCTTTCCATTCCGACCAGCCATTTACAGGAGCATCTGTGTCATCAATGTTAGTTACAGTTTTACAACGGAAACGCCCGCATATATTCTTGTCACTTTTTCCTCTACGGATTTCGTCAGTGTACCAGTAGTTTTCTCTTATATAACAAGGGAGTGTCTTTATGTATTCAGCGGTTGAAAAGTCAATACTGTCAGGCACGATAAGTCCTGTCCCGGAAGTATCAACAGTATTTTCGCCTGTAATTTCAAGTTTGTATCTGTAGTTCGGAGTTTGTGTTCCGCCACTGTCAGATGTAATATAATCCCAGTAATAAACGGTACGCTTATAAACGACATCTGTACTCATGTTCGCAGGAATTGAGAATGTTTCCAGCGTTCTTGCATTATCTGGGTCGTTTGATAAAAGTTCAATTTCAACATCGGTAGCGTGTTTACTTATTTCTAAGATAAGTTCTTGTTTCATACCGATTTGTACATAAGTGTAATCTCTGTATTCCGTATGATAAAATGATGTATTTATTTTTGCGTTAATCTTAAAGTCCCCGTCATGCACTTTGTATCTCAACGGTGTTACTGTTCCGTCATGGAAGTCAGGGTTGTCATATACGGCAGAACCTTCTATGTAAACATTCTTTACGTCTGTTTCTGAAAGGCTTGCACCACTTGACCCGAAGAACGACACCATGAACTTGGACTGTGCAAAAACTGCAACCTGTATCAACGGAGAAATAACATTGAAGTCGGTGTATACAGTCGGGTCGTCTGCTCCGTTTGTACTTCTGACAGTTCCATTATCACTCCATGCGATATAATAACCGTATGCAGCGTCTGTGCGTAAATAAAGTACAACTATTCCGTACATGAGAAGGTTGTGTCTGTCGAACGCTTTTGTGCTGACTATTCTCTGACAGTTCTGCAGGGTTACTTCCGTGCTTGCACTTCCGTGTAAGCTGTAAGAAAAACTGGACCCTGAAAGTTCCTTAACCCATGTCAAAACATTATCAGAGGCAACTGCAACAGATGAGTAGTCTTCTGTAATCTTTGTCTTTTTGATTTTTTTGGAACCTGCACCCGACAAAACTTCTGTACCATTTTTTTTCAACACACCTTCTACAAAGTCATAGGTGTCGTTTCCGATAAAGATGTCGTGATGTGTTCCCTGATTTTTATATAACGGACTGAGGCAGTTTCCGTAAACAGGAGCGTTACATTTGTTCCACCCCTTGAAGTCTTCAATATCAACTTTCTGTTTGTTTAAGCATAAATCTGCCTGTAAAGGTATCTGTCTAATTATCCCTTTCTTCATAATCAACCTCTTTCTTTGTTGCCTTCTGTGCAACATTTCCGGTGATATATAAAAGCAACGATTTCTTTCGTCACATCGTAATCATTTACGATAGACAGGGCGGTAAGTATGGCAAGCCCTATTAAGACCATAGCACTTTTTCTGCTTTTGAATAACGCTATCATTTATTCTTATCCCTTAAATATTGAATGTCTTTTGTTATACCTTCAATCTTGATGTTTGTTTCATAAATGCTCGCAGTCAGTACATCAAGTTTTTCTTCAATTCTGCTTTCTAGTTTTGTCTGCTTTTTTTCCACATCGGATACTCGCTGCGATATTTTTCCTACCCACACACCATATCCTATGAGTGTTCCAACAAGTCCAAGTCCTGTCGCAATCAACCCTATTTCCATAATCCACCCCTTTTTGTTTTAATAATAACACAAATAAAAAAAAATGCCACCCTATTTTTTATAAGGTGGCACTTTTGCGTTATTCAGGTCTTACTGACTACGCACCAAGAGGTGTTTCACCGTAGAAGATACCAACACCGTTTACAGAAGGATTGAGAACAACGAATGAACCGTATACCGAAAGGCTTACGAGTACATCTGGACCGTTGTCTGAACCTGCACCCGGCTGAACATTCAAGATATCATCGAAGATAAGTCCCATTTCGTGCTTTTCGTCACCGTCAACATCTGGGATTTCTGGTTTACCCGGTTCGTTTCCTGCAATACCGTCATTGTCAAACTTCTCAACATTTGTGTATGTCCAAAGTTCGATTGTATCCATGTCAAGAACATAGAATACACCTTCAGGGCAGTAAGGGTCGTCATAAACATTTTCAATCCAAGAAGTTGAGAAAGCAAAGTTAAGAGTAGATGTACCCTTTGTCTGCTTAACTTTCTTGTCAAGTCCGTTTGTAACATAAGCGTTAGTAAGACTTGTTGACTGTGCAACTGCTTTCCAGTCTGCGTCGTTCATAACAATCATATCTGCCTGTGAACCATATCTACGACATCTGCGGAGTAATTCTTCAACTGTCTTGAACTTGTCTTCGCTTGCACCCGGCTTGTAGAAGTTACCTGCAAGAGCCTCGACATTTACAGAACGGTTTACACCGAAGAAGTTTGTGCCGATATAAGCTGTCCATGTATCACCTGAACGAGAACCAACATAAGGCAACCAACCAGCAAGTCCCATAGGAAGAAGTGGATTGTCGCTTGTATCTGTAGAGCCTTCATAGCAGATATAGTATGTAGAAGCAGCAGACAGAGAAATAGATGCAGCAGTTGTGTTCTTGAATGTAACAGAAGTTCCACTGATAGCAGTTACTTCTACCGGTCCCTTTGAGTCGCTTTCGTCACCAACGTCGTCAGTGAAAACAACACCCATACCAACAGCCAGTTTCATAGCACAAGAACCCTGAACTGTGAAGGTCTGTGTGCTGTTAGCTGTCCAAGTAATAGCGTCTGTAGTTGTAACACTTCCGATAAGTCCGTGTCCGTTGCCATAGAAAGCACCAGCGAGCATCTTGCGAAGTGACTCATTAGCAGCAAACATCTTGTTGCCTGCAACTTTCATGTAAGCACCCTTCTTTGAAAGGCTTGCCTGAACTTCCTGCTGGTTCATTGAGTAGCAAGAGAACAACTGTCCCGGTGTAACCTTAAACTCCACGTTTCGTGAAGTAACGGATGCACGAGCCTTTGCCTTGTTGTAGTTTGCACCAACTGCACCACCACTTGAATAAAGAGCAGAGAAAGCCTGTTCCTTACCTTCTACACGAGTTTTCTTGATTTTCTTAACTACAGGAGAGTTACGGAAAAGCAAGTTCTCGACACCGTCTTTGTACCAAGTCTTCAAAATAGCCTTGATAGCGTCATTAACATTAAGTGCCAATGTAGTATCCTTCTCTATGATTTTCGCCATAGAGAGCGTAAGTCAACCTTTCGGGTCGACATTTGTTTGATATAAAACTACCATACGGTAGTCAATTACTAAAATAAAAAGGGCATAGCCCTTAAAAAAAATAATAAGACATAATTAGTTTTATGTTAAACTAATATCGTCTTCTGAAGAACGGGCATAGACCGTTTCAACCTCTCCAATAGATATGCCCTCTTCTGTTACAGCAACAATGTCAAACAACGCAAGGCCTGAATGGTATTCTGTACTTATCTTTAAAGCCTTGTCGCTTGTTGTCGGGGTCGGTGTTGTTGTATAACAATAATCATTACTTGTTTCATATTTCCAAGCATACAAAGTAGTTTCACCACTAGGAATATTTGACAGAGTAACCGTTGCCTTTTTCATTCCGTCTTTGCCTTCGGTCGGCGTAATTTCAACAGGCTCGGTGTAGGTAGAAACATTGATTGTTGCAGTCTTGTTGTTGTCAAGTTTTGCGTCTGCTCCCTGCTCTGCTATATTTGCCCAAGCATCTTCTTTGTTTTCACCTAACTTGAGCATTTTAATATCACCGTTTACATCCTGTTGGAAGTCGGTGATTACTGGGTTTACCATTAAGTTCATAGTTATCTCCTTGTCGTTACGGGAATATCGTCACGACCTTTTTTGTTTTTAGACGCATAATCGTCAAGCGACTTCTGGAAGTCTGCCATTTCGTCAACTTCGATTTCACCATTGTCGTTGGTGTCGATGTCTTCTTTGTCCCATTCGTCAAGAATACTCTCCATATTTGCGTATGGATTTTTTTCTCCTGTCCCAAACAGACTTGGATATGTCGGGTTCAAAACTTCTTCGTCTTTTGCCCATTCAGGCTCGTCTTCGCCTTCAAAACGCATAGAGTCTGCTAAATCTCTGTGTTTAACAAGTTCTTCTATAGGCATTTTTTTAAGTTGCTTATAATATTCTTTTGCAGTTTCTGGGTCATTTTCATAAGCCCCCCCTGCAAGTGGAGTTGCCATAAACCTTCTAGCAATATCTTCGTTATCCCATTTCCAGTTAGGGTTGTCTGTTGCTACAATTCTTCTTTTCTTTCCCTTTGCCCCCGGCGGTGTGAAGTTGTCTTTGATAGCGTCAATGTTTTTGTCGTTAACTACTTCGTAATCCTTCATACGCTAGTACCTCTTCTCTTTCATATTTTCATAAGCCTCGTCGAGTTCCTTCTGGAAAGCCTCTTCTTCAGAAAGTTCTTCTTCACCTTCTTCTTCTTTTGGCTCTTCTTCCTCTTCGGCTTTTTCTTCGCCGCCTTCTTCTGTGCTTTCAGGCTCGGTGTCGGCTACGACATCTGTGACTTCACCGTTTTCAATTTCAACAGTCGCATTGAGTTCTTCTTTTGGAACACCAAAAACATTTGCAAGTGGTTCAAGTTCCTTTTCAATGCTCTTTATAAGCATATCTACCCACTCGTCTGAGTCGTCTTCTGTTTCGTTCCAAGCGTCATAACTTGCCTTTATTAAGTCGAAGTCGTCACCTTCAATAGCCTTCATTTTGGCAATGTAAGGGTCTAACTTTTCCCCATATCTTTCTTTCCAAATATCAGTAGCCTCTTTGTACTTCCTGTCGTTGTAGTCATCTTCAATAGGCTTGATAATGCCGTTGTGAACCAAGTCTTTCAGGTCATTGAGTTCTTCCCGCAGACTTTTGATTTCATTTAACAATTCTTCGTTTTCCATAGTTTTTCTATGCTCCTTGTTCTACTGTTATCTGCGGTGTAGCAAGTTCAACCTGTTGTGCCTGCTCCTGCCCGCCCTGTTGTGCCAATGCATTCGGGTCTATCGGCAGTTGGTTCTGTATTTGTTCCTGTTGAACTTCTGCCATTTGCTCCTGTGCATTGTTTTCTTTATCTATTACATTTTGATACAACTGTATCAATTTTGCAATATCTTTTCTATTTTTTTCATGGTCACTTGCTCTCAACGAAAGACAAGTGTTTATGATTTCTGTCTTCAATAACTGTGTAGAAACATAGTCAGGAACATCAAATATATCTTTCATTACACAGTCGTCAATAACCGTCATAACGGCATTTATAGAATTGTTTGCAATAGAATATCCGTTTTCAAGGTCAGGGATTTCCATAAGCTGTGCAATTCTTTCTGGTGGGATAACTCCACTTTGAGCAAGAACCTGTAACTGCTGCAATTTTGTTGCTGGGTCTTTTGAAAGAGCATCTGCTCCACTATACTGTATGCTCATGTTCTCGTATTCGCCAACAATGTCCTTCCACTTGAGGTTTATGCGTTTCTGATTTTCTGGAAGAATGTCATCGTCTGGGTCAAAGACTTCAATACAAGTCCTTGCGATGTCCACATACAATCTGATTACCTGATTAAACTGTGTCTGGAACCTCTCACTTTCAATGTTAGTGATTGTTCTCAATCCAAGCCCACTATCAATACCGACAGGTTTTGCACTCTGTGCAGAAAGTTTTGAGATACCTGTCAGTTCGTATGCAGTAGTCTTTAGGTTGTCAAGTAACTGTATGTACTGGTCGTCAATGAAAGCAGGGGTCGAAGATGTAACCGGACTTCCAGTCATATTTGGAGTCGGTCTGTATGTTACAACATTTCCAACACGGTTATTCAACTGACTTACCTTAATCTGACTTCCTTCTGGCACAAAGAATGTGAGGGCAGGATTTAACCTTGATGCCTCTGTAATCTTCTGAAGGATTGTATCAATTTCAATCTGAATACCATAAAGAAGGTCAACGATAGATGTACTGTCGTTTCCTAAAACCGGACAACTGTAATGTATACAGACAAACGGCAATGTCGGTCTGTCATAAGGTTCGATAAATACCTGATTGGTCTGCTGAATATAAACAGCTTTTGTATGATTTACAATATCGTAATACCAGCCTACATCTACATACTCTACATTTATGTCCTTTAATTTCTTTTTGTACTTTTTATTGAGAAGGGTCAACGGCAACTGTTTCTGCTTGTAATAAACGCGTGTCAGCTTTCCGTAACTTTCTTCTGAAGGTCTTGTATAGATATTAAACGGCAACGCTCTTTTGATTTTCTTTTCAAGTTCGTCACACCATATCCAACCTTTAGAGAAAATACAACAATCTCGGAATGCCATGTCAACGGTCTGCCCTACATTCTGCATATCATACAGAAGGTCAAAATACTGCTGAGCCTGCCTGCAGATTTGAAAATCACGGAAAGAACCGTGAACAGTATTAAAGAACGGTCGAACTTTCTGTGCAGCAATTTTTGAAACAAGAGTATCGATACAGCTTTTAATGATATTCTGTTGAACATCACTGCTTGTTTCTTCGTACCCTCTGTAGTAATAACCGATTGTCGAACCGTCTTTAATGTCGTCAATGTTACAGTTCCTTGTGTATTCATAAAGGCGTAAGTTTCTGTTGAACTTTCCACGATATTTTTCACCAAGAGAAACCAATTCGTTTATTGCTTTTTTTGCCTGTTCTTCGTTTAACATCTTACACCTGTCCGTTTGCCCCTCCGTCTGGATTTGTTCTTCGTTTAACATCTTACACCTGCCCGTTTGCCCCTCCGTCTGGATTTGTACTCCATGTCGAAGGGTAATTTTCTGCGTTGTTTACAGACTGTTGAGAGCCTGCAAGTTTTGCATTTACTACATTCTGCATATCCAAGAAACGAACTGCACTTGCCTGTCGTATCTCTTTAAGGTTGTTACGATTACTATCTTTTTTTCTTTCAAGAGAATTGTTTGCCTGTTCTACAATATCTGCATTAAACATCTTTCAAACACCCCCTAGTATTTATCCCAATCATAATAAATATCAACTATGTCACCCCAATATTTGTTGTTTGTAAGGCTTGCATCTGTTGTGTTTACAATTCCTTCAACCATTTTATAAATTGGACTATTCTTGAATATAGTGGCAACTTCTTCGTCGGTCATACTTGGGTCAATCTGTTTTCTTATGCTATCCATTGTAACATTATTTTTAAGAGTAGTTAAGAATTCATCTGGATTTACACCGACATTTGAAATACCAATGGTAGTATATGGGTATATTCTTCTGTTCTTCTTTCCTACCTGCAAATCAATAGTGCCGTCATCATTTATTTTAAACTTACTCGCCCCTGTAGAACTTCCTAAAGTATTGTAAAATATTCCTTGCATTTTTTTGTTTAATGGGTCTATATAAGTATATCTGTTCATTAAGTCTGTGTTTGTGTTTTCCATGAGTTTTTGAAGTTCTGGGTTTTGACTTATAAGATTTTTATACTTATCTGTTTTTGCAAGATTTTCTACTGCTTTAATCTTTTCCTTTGTTTCTATGTCTTGAGAAAGAATAGAGTTTATCTTATCCTCTACTGTTTTCTGTCCATATTCTGCCAGAGCGTCTTCGTACTCTTTTATCAAAGACCGGTCTTTTACATCATTTCCGCTGCCAGACATTGCGACAAGGTTGTCATATATCTGTTCCGATGAATTGCCTTTTAAACCTTTTTCCAAAGTCTTTCTAAATCCGTTATTTATATCTTCATCGTTTGTTAATGCCTTATCAACATAAACAGGGAGTGTGCCACCGAGTCCTAACCCTTTTGCGTATTCAACTTTTTCTTTCGGTGTCATGTCGGTAGCATCTGCAATATCTCTTGCAATCTGTATTAAATCTTCTTTTGTGTACTTGGCTGTAGTATCTATTGCCCTTCCACTTGGGAGCGTAACGCTATTTCCGTTTTCACCACCTTCCCCATTATCTACGCCAAGTAATTTATCAAGAATATTGAATACCTTGTCACCATACTTTTCGATAACCATACTTGCAACAGAGTAGTCGCCATTGTATGCCTGCATAAGTGCCATAGCAGCAAGTTTTTCTTCTGCAGACAATGTATTCCACTTATCCATGCCTTTGCCTGTTGCCTGTGTCACGATTTCGTTAAGGATTTGTTTCTTTGTTTCTTGGTCTTCCAGAAGTCCATAGCGTTTGAGTGCCTGTTCGGTGACAGCGTCTGACATCTGTACCTGTTTGCCCATTTCGGCTTTATTTCCTGCCTCAATGTCTTGAATGTTTGCCTGAGTAGCAGCAGTATCACGAGCAGCTTTATTCTGTGCGTAAGTATCGGACATAACCTGATTTTGCTGTCTAAGATAACTTTGGTAATCTTTTCCAGTCAGAAGGTTTGCAAGATTAGACCCTATTGCATTTGCAAGATAAGGGACTCTCTGCCCCTTGTACTCGTCACTCTTCAAAATGTCATTATATGATACAAGTTTACTGCGTGGGATTTCAACATTCTGTAAAGCGGCATTTGCCTCGCCACCTAACTGCTCCCCTGCTTTTACAAGGTCGTCAGTAGAACCGACAGTATTTTTCATATCTGCCTGTCGGTCTGCGTTATCACCTACTGCTTTGGTAGGTTGTCTGTATTCTACTTCCTGTTTCTGATTGTAAGGGTCATCATACTCTTTTGGTTTGCTGCCTTCTTCCTTAGCCTTCCCAAGTGCGTCTTTGAAAGCGTTGCCTGTTATGATTGCCTTGTCTTTTATATTTTTTGCACCTGACATAAGTCTTGTCTTCAAGTCGGGATTGCGTTCTTCCTGTGAAGATGATTGTGGAGTTTGTATTGTTTCTGGAGCATATTTTTGTTGTTCGTATGTCATATAACCCCCTTATAAATGATTTCCAACATAACTTCCGACACGGTCTGTAACTGCCTGAGCATTCTGGGCGGCTCTTCCGTAAACATTCTGCTTTTCTGATGCAGCCTGACCAGCCTGTCCCTGTTGTGCAGATGTAATTCCCTGTTGTGCAGAAATAGCGTTTTGTCCCATTCCCTGAGCAACATTCTGCTGGTTCTGGAAAGCGTTTGCGTAAGCATTATTTGCAGTCTGATTTCCCATAGCTGCAGCCTGTGCCTTGCTCATTCCTGCGTTTCTTGCACCACTTGTAGCCTGTCCAATGGCGGCATTGGCAATCTGCCCTGCTCCCTGTCCTGCCTGTGCAAGTGAGTTCTGATACCCTGCGTTTCCGGTGTATTGGTTGGCAAGGTTCTGTGTCTGACCTATGCTCTGATTTGCCGCATTAAAAGCATTCTTGTATTCTTCAGAACTGCCCGACTTTTGATTTCTCAAATTATCTGTTATTAAGTTCCATAATCCCATAGTCTTATCTCCATATCCTTGTATATACATCTCGCATTTGCGGGTATTCGTTCAGGTCAATTTTCATTGTGTCCGTGAAGTTGGCAACCGCCTCGTCGTACAACTTTTCGATTGCACTTGCATCTTCGTTCTGTCTTGTTTTGTACCAAATTGCCATGTAATAAAGCATACACTGATAGTATGCGTTTGAAGGTACGTCTATTACCACATCACCCGTTCCTTCAACATCAAGCGTTTTCGGTTGCGGATAATACTCAATTTCGTCAATTATTGCTTGATTATAATTTATCATGCATGGTTTTTGTACAACGATTGTTTGTGTGGTTGGTTCTGTTTCTGGCGGCACGGGCGGGACTTTGATTGTTTCTTCAAAATCCCTGAGTCTTATGTCGTAGCACTTTCCGTTTTTAATTGTGTTTTTATTCTTGCGTAAAACACCGTTTCCATAATGGTCTTTTACAGAATATAACTGATAGAAGTCTTCTGGAAGGACATATTCCCCGTCTGTAAAAGCAGGGTGTTTAATGCTCTTCAACATTTCAACTTCACCTGCGTCTATCATAATCTGATATAAAGCCCAGAAAGCATCGTTTATAACCTGCCTGTTTTCTGTAGCAGACACAAACGAAGAGTTCTGAATGTTGGCGAGCGTCATAGCCCTTGTTACAATTTCACTAGCCTTGTAATGCAACATCTTCTTTTTTCTTCCTAGAGAATATGGCTTTGATTTTATCTTTAACCCATATTCTGTTTTTTATCACTTTGCCAAACTCGACAGGATAAACTTTCCCATACCTTAATGTTGGTCCCGTAAATCCGTCTTCCCTTAATGGCAACACCATTTTCAATTTTTTGTCGTATGGACAGAATAATACATTGTATGGACTCTGTACCATAGCAATCGGAAAATACTTTGGTCTTTTCAAACCAAACCACTCTAATACATGGTCAACCAATTCAGGGTCTTCCCACTTAAAAAGGTCTTTTTCCTTTCTAAACTCACGCCACTTTTTTCGTATCTCTTTGTAATCTGCCTTTTCTTTTGCGAAAATTAGACCACAAATTACAATCGACCCTATAGTCGTGTTATACATTTCTACAGGAAACTTCAAACAGCCACCTATTTTCTGTTTCTGTAATTTCCTAGCCTTACTGCTCATTTTGCACTCCTGTGGATTGTGCTTTCGCACTCTTTTTGATATACCCTCTTATCCACCCTTCTGGAATAGGAAGGTCTGCGTCATAAGGTTTTACTACCTTACCGTTGTTTATCATTACAACGCCTTTTTTTCTGCCGAAACCTGACTGTGTTTTATGATAGGCTACGAGTTTCCTAAAGCGTTCTAACTTCTCTTCCCTAGAATACTCTCTATCTTCCAACTTGTCAAATATCCAGCGGTCACCTTTAGCCAACTTTTGTACCCCACTTGTCTTCTTGGTCTTTTGAAATACCACCACCTTCTGTACCCATAGCAAACCACATCTGTCGTGACGCATATAAAAGAGCATCTGCAATATCAGGGTGGTAACTGTCGTCTATTTCGCTTGTGATATTATCGTTGTCGTCACGCTTGTATAATATCAAATCAAACTCTTCTGCACTATACCCGTCTTCGATAACCTTAATCTTTCCGGTCCTGCACCAATCTGAAAGTTGTGAAATTGCCATAGCCTTGTCGTATTTATAACAAGGATAAGCTGGCAGTTTTTCATTTACTGATAACTCATAACAAATTGTTTTTTCGTTACTGTCCGTTACGATTGTTATGTCTGCAAGGTTTACTTCCTTCTGCAGCGTCTTTGCCCTGTCCACCATGAACTTCTTTGAGTTCTCGTACATATTCCTTACGCACTGAACGATTGCTGTAGAAGTGGACTGATTAAACTTGTTTTCCTGAATGACATAACAGTCAAAGGTAAAACGGTTATACGCAAGGGCAACAATTCCGTTGAAGTCCGAGAAACCGAAGTCAACCCCAATCGTAATGTCGGTAGCGTAGAAGTCGGCAGGGATTTCTTTGTATGTCTGATAACCTTTGAAAACCTGTGCCTCTGTATCATAAGCAATCTCACCAAAATATTCTCGTTTGATAAAATCACTATCTTTCGTAAGTCCTTTTTCAAGACAGATTTTTTCAAGCTGCTCTTCTGGATCAGGAATATATGGGTTTTCAAACATGGTCCAGTGATAATTCTGCCAGCCCTTAGAGTTCCAAGCCTTTTCAAAATATGTATTCTTACATCTTGGCGGGGTTCCGGTCAGTATCATTACACTGTCTGCAAAGTCCATGAGCAAAGGTTCTACAACTTCGTTGATAAGATAAGGCATATTTACCTGACTCTGTGCCTCGTCTATGATAGCAAGTCGGTACTTATAACCTCGTATCTTATCTGCCTCTGCCTTGTTTGTATTTCCTTTGAAAGTAATCGAAGAGCCGTTTGCAAAGATAATAAATCCGTCTGCCTTGCTTGACTGCTGCACAGGCAACTCAACAGCCTTTGCACAATCTAAAATCTTGTCGAAGGTCTGATTGATTGCGTTTGCAAAAGTAAGGTTTACATAAAGGCAAGGTGAGTTCGGTGTCGCACAGAAGTCAACCATGAGCCTTACATTCAATTCTGTCTTACCTGCACGTCGGCTACACATAACACACTTGCGTCTTACCATTGTGTCAAGGAAGACTTCTCTCTGTTCCTTGAACAACTGTTTCATAATTCTGTATTCAAGAAAGTCAATGTCTTTGGCAAGCAGTTTCTCTGTCTGTGCATCAAGAGAAGAAATAATATCGTCCTGAAACAACTGCTTTGCAAGATATTGTCCTGCAACCCCTGTCGGATTTTTTACTGCCTCTTTAAGAAAAGCAGGTACAAAATCATTGACAATAGAATGTTTTGTCTTTTCGTCCGGAGCGACTAAAGCCTGCCTTATTGATTTGTATATATCACCCTTTATGAGTTTACTGATTTCTTTGAGTTCGTTATTATTCATTCATTTCCCCCAAGATTTCAGTATAGGTCTTTTTGTGTTCCGATACAGTTTTTAGTTCAACTGTTGTTCCGTCCGCAGTTGTAAACTTAATGACAAGACCGGGATTTGCGTTCACACTCTGAATGAACTGTTCGAGCATGGCAAAATCTGTCTTGGCGTTGATAAGGCTTTGTCGCCTTTTCATATCTTCAACAATTTCCGTCTTTGCCTGTTTCAAGGCAGCCTTCATTTCCTTTCGGATTTCTGAACTGAACATAATGCACTCCTTACATTCCTTCTTCAATATCGCCTATCTGATCTGCCTTTGTTGTTCCATGCCCATAGAAAATTGTATTGAGCATTTCCTGTCCCGGACTATGATAGGCTTTCTTGTTTAATATCCTGTCGGCAAGTTCAAGTGATACATTCTGATACGGAAATATCGTACCGTCTGTGTACTGAACATTAAGCCGTTTTGTTTCAGGATTATATCTTGCAGTCTGAATGAAAGTAGAAGGACCCGGTCTAGGCACTCCCATTTTTTCACTTGTCGGTGTCGGCTTTGTAGAAATAATCGGGTCGGAAAATGCAATACCTTTCCACATTCCTTCCAGCTCATTGTACTCGCCCATATTTGTTGGTGCCACCGTTTCCTGACTTTCATTCGGACTTGAAAAATTAACATCTTTCTGATAAGGTGCGGCTTTTGCATAATTGTCGTTATATTCTGTCGGTGTAAACTTCTTATGTGATTTCTTTCTCGCAAGATAACCTTCAACACCTGTCGAGTATCCGTCTTTCTGCTCGTTGCTTTCCTTGTCTTTGTTTTCTGTTCTTTTTGTAAAAGCAGACTTAAACCAATCAGGAAAAATATCAAAAGGATTAAGTTCTGTTTTCTTTTTCCTTCTGGTAGTCTTGCCCTTCATGGCATTAGACAGAGAACCTAAAATGTCGCCCCATTTACTTAGTTTTGCCATTGTTTGTTACTTGTTGTTTTTTAATTCGTCTGCAATCAGTTTTGCCAATGCAGAAGTCCCTGCTCCTAAACCAAAAGCTGCAAACTTCGGCACAGCGGATACAACACTGGATACATTTCCAATAGCATTTCCCACTCTGCCAACTGCGTCTTTCATTTTTTCAAGGTCTTCCTTGCTCTTGTTTTTTTTGGATGCAAGGGCTTTTTCTTCTTCTTCACCCTTTGCGTCTGTCGCTATTTTTTTCTTTTCGATGTATTCTGATACACTTTCTTCTCCGTCACCGTCTGCGTCATAGATGTCGTCATCGGCAGCTTTGTAAGTTGTTTTCTGAAGTTCCGTGTTGTTTCCTAAGTCTTTCTTTGACTGTTCAATCTGTTCAAGCATATAAACTCCTTATCTGAATAATGAACGGTAATCAAAATGAGGCACTGCTCTCGAAACCTCATTCGCTATTGAACCACTGTTTGTTCCCTGCCTTCCAATTTTTTCTGCGACATCTTTTACGCCGCCTGCAACAGTATTTACTTCTCCGAGTATATCTTCGCCTACACGAACACCCGTCGGGTATCTGTCATATCCTGAAGTAGTGTTCTCTCCTTCCTGTTTTGGCTTTGTTTTGTTTTGTTTATCAAGAGCTGCTACTTCTTCGTCGGTCACAATGTCCGGGTCGTCTTCTACAGGAAGGTCTGGTGTACCTTCTTCTGCAAGTGTTTTATCAGAGTCAACTACCGTGTCGTCTGTTCTGTCAACGACAATTTCCTTTTCATTTTCGTTTTCTGGCGGAAGGTCTTTGACTTCCGTTTCAATTTCAGGAACATCAATTTCTTCGCCAAGTAAGTTTTCATAACTTTCTGCAAACTTTGGAGTTTCACCACCATAATAAGCATACTCTCCATATTGCCTTGCCTGTTCGTCAGTCCAATCAGAGTTATCTCTCTTTGCTACTTTCGTAAAATAATCAACCCACTCTTCGTCCGTAGAATTATTTATATCGGGTTTCTTAATTTCCTCATAGTCTTCGACATCAACACCGTTCATTTGGTAGTCAACCCTTTCTTGTATTTCTTCGTCTGACATTTCCGGGTGAGATTTTTTCATTTCTTCTGCCATTACAGCTCTCTGTAAATCTTCCGACCAATCCAGCATTCCCTTGTTGCGTTTTCTGTGTTCAATAAGTTCATCTGCCTGTTCGTCTGTAAGGCTCGGATATTCCTTGCGTATCTTATTTCTTTCCCTTTCTTTCTCAAGAGCCTTTAATGACCTTTTATAAAGACCTGTCCCACGACTTCCTGTGTAACTTGGCTTATCGTATTCGTCCGGTGCGTCGTCCCACATTTCGTCAGGTGTTAAAATCTTTTCTTCTTCCGCCATGTTTTCACCTCTCTAAAAAGTTGCCCGCCTTTACGAAAGGGTAAAGGCAAGGCGTGTTTTCATATTTGGAGTGCAATATGAATACGCGTATAGAATAACACCAAAAAAACTACTTGACAAGTATATATGATTGACAAAACTGATTTTTGCCCTTATTCTTGTAGTATGGAGTGTAAAAATATGAATAATCCAACCTACTATGCAGTTTTAACGGCAGATGTGAGGTATCATCCTGACTTATCGCCACAGGAAAAACTGCTCTTCGCAGAAATAACTGCGTTATCAAACAAAGACGGGTTCTGTACTGCAGGTAATCCGTACTTTTCAAAACTTTATTCTCTAACAGATGTAACTATCTCAAGACAGATTAAGCACCTAGAAGAACTTGGTTTTATCAAGGTAACTTATGACAAAATCGGAACAAAGATTGCAAAGCGTTACATTTCCACGATTAACAAAAATGTTAATGGCATCCCCATTACCATTAACAAAAATGATAATCGCACCATTAACAAAAATGTTAAAGAGAATAATACAAGTAATATTAATATTACAAGATTAAATAATATTACTGACCCTTCTGTACAGCTTTTGAATATGTTTATCGCAGGTCTTAAAAGACGCAATCCTAAAATCGACAGAAACGAAAAACAAAAGGCTCATTATCTTGAAGTTATTGACAGTATGCTCGAAACTTATTCTTACACAGAACTGGCAAGTATGATAACATTTACTTTCAATGATAATTTTTGGTCTGGTATTATTTTGTCGGCAGACAAACTAAAACAGCACCATGAAAACATTTATACACAGTCACGAAAAAAATATGCAATCGTGTCTGATGCAACCAACGACAAGGTTGAATTTTAAGGAGTGCCTATGAACGAAGAAGTAAAGTTACCTACTTTCTCTGCCCTTACCAATAACGAAGTAGACGAGCAGAGAGTTGAAGAATGGGACAGACAGAGAAAAGAACAGGAAAAAGAAAACTATTTTATCAACAAGTCTAATGTCGGTAAAAAGTTTCTGGACAAACATCTTTCCGACTACGTCGCAGATACAGACGAAAAGAAAAACATTTTGACTACCGTCAATCAGTTTATCAAAGATGTCAATGACGATAAGTGCCGAACACTATGGTTATGTGGTTCAACAGGAACAGGTAAGACACTTTTAGGCTCTTGCATCTGCCGTGAAACAATGGGAACATTTGCCCGGTCGTACAATATCAAAGACGACATTGATGCGACCAAAACTTTCAAGGCAACGAAAACCAAGCGTCAGGTTATTCAAAGATATGCTGGCTACCGTCTGTTAGTTATTGACGAAATAGGTCGTGGTGGTGCAGACGAACGTGACTACTTATGGCAGTTGCTCAATGAACGCTACGAGAATGAATTGAGTACAGTCCTGATTACGAACATGAGTCGGGAAGAGCTGAAGGAATATCTTGGTGGTCCTATCTATGACAGATTTGTTACAAACTGCAAGTCACTCATTTTTACGGGTGCAAGTTACAGAAAGAACGAAAGGGAGATATGACATGAACTTTAACGAACGGAAAAAGGCTTTCAGAAAAACAAAGGCATGGAGAGATTTTACAAAATGGCTGCGGACAGAAAGAAAAGTTGATGCCCTTACCAATGCAAAATTACGCAAGGGAAGTTTGAGTCACCACATGGATTTGAACCCTGACAATTACGAGATTTTAGACCCTGACAAGTTCGAGGCTCTGAACATGAAAAGTCACGATGTTGTTCACTTCATGTATAACTACTACAAGAAAGACAGAAGTGTGATTGAAAGATTAAAACGTATTCTCGACAGAATGGTCGAACTGAATGAAGGAGTGCAGATATGATTGAACTTAAAAAGGTGCATTGTTTTTTTGAACAGTCAGGAACATTCAAGAATGAGTTTAAGAAGTTGGGTTATGAGGCAGAAGATTATGACATTCAGAACAACTTTGGTGAAACAGATAATGTCATTGATTTGTTTGCAGAGATTGAAAAGGAATACGCAATCCTGCAGAGAGAGAGAGAGAGAGAGGATACTGTCTTTTCAAGGATAGGTCAAGACGATTTGATTATGGCTTTCTTCCCGTGTATTTATTTTACAGGCTGGACCAACCCGTTATACTTTACTCTTGAATGTATTAACTATCGCAGTCTTTCTCTTTTGGGGAAGTTTGATAAAATGATTGAGAGGGCAGATAACAGGAACTATTTTTTTAAGTTAATCTTAAAACTAACCGCTATTTGTCTTGAAAGGAAAATCCGTATGGTGTTTGAAAATCCTTATAGCGAAATGCACTATCTTATAAATAATTATATAAAAGCCCCTGACCTTATTGATTTTGACAGAACAAAAAGAGGTGATTATTTTAAAAAACCCACTTCTTATTGGTTCTTTAATTTTCAACCAAGTGTTGGGTATTCCTTTCAAAAACCTAAAGAATATCATACGATAATTTCTTCCAAAGGAAACACTGGTGGTCTTTGTTCAGAAGAACGGTCTATGATTAGTCCTGATTATGCTCGTAACTTTATCTGTGATTTTATTCTCGGTAAAGTTCAGGAAGGTGGACAGCAAAGCCTTTTTTGAAAAATAGAGATTTATACACTAGTCTTTTTCTCGTAGAGAAAAATACAATAAATTAAATAGATTTGTTATACATTTATAAAACGACAGGTGTATAATAAAATCATAAAACATTTTAAGGAGTGCAATATGGCAGAAACAAACAACTTACCAACTGTTGAACCTACAGCGTTTGACAGACTTTCAAAGGTTGATGTATCTAAATACATCGAGAAAAAAGACGCAGGAAACGGAAAAAAACTTTCCTACCTTTCTTGGACTTATGCGTGGCTTAATGTAAAGTCACGCTATCCGTTTGCTCACTACGAAATCTGCAAGTTCGGTGAAAATCAGTTACCTTATGTTTACGACAAGAATACAGGCTATATGGTTTTCACAAAGGTAACAATCGAAGGTATCACCCACGAAATGTGGCTGCCTGTTATGGACAACAGAAACGAGGCTATGCTCGACCACGACCGACAGGTAAAGTACAAGAACTATACCGCAACAGTCAGTGCAGCAACAATGTTTGACATCAACAAAACAATCATGCGTTGTCTTGTAAAGAACCTTGCTATGTTTGGACTCGGACTCGGTATTTACGCAGGTGAAGACCTTCCAATCGACATTGACACGGCTGATGTTGCTCAGTCTTGGCACGAAAGACTTGAACAGACTGCCGCTTTTTACTGTACTGACATTCCTGACGAAAATCTTGAAATGATTAAAAAGGTTTGTGAAGGCGACAGTGAAGAAGAGTGCAAGAAGATGTACGAGCGTACAAAGGTTTATCTTGAAAAGAAGGGGTTCAGTTTATGATAGTTACAAACTCTCTTGACAACAACAAATAAATATGACAACCTATATGCAAGGAGTTATTATGAAATTGTCTAATGAATTACTTATGAAGACTAATTATAAAAATCCCTTGTATTCCGTTTATCAAGGAATGAAGAAAAGATGTTATACCCCTTCTACAAGCGGATATAAAAACTATGGCGGGAAAGGCATTGGAGTTTGTAAAGAATGGAAAAACAGTTTTAATGCTTTTTGTGAATGGGCTATCAATAATGGTTATTATTATGACACAGACGAACCTAGAGCAAAAAAACTAAGTATTGATAGAATTGATAGCAATAAAGATTATTGCCCTGAAAATTGCAGGCTTATTACTTTAAGTGAAAATACAAAAAGAGCAATTATTGGTCGAGTAGTTTCAGAAGAAACACGAAAAAAAATATCTGTTGCTCACAAAGGGAAATTTCTTACAGAAGACCATAAAAAGAAATTGAGTATCTGTAGTAAAGGCAAAGGGAAAAATAATCTTAATGCAAAAAAAGGGTTTTATAAGATGTATGACAAAAATCATAATCTTATAAAAATATTTAATAGACCAAAAGACATAGAAGTTTTTTTTGAACCAAAAAGAGTTGCATTAGGGACAATAAATAGTGCTGCTCATAAAAACGGTTATAGAAAGACTGCCTATGGATATATATGGGAGTACACAAATGAAAGTTGAAAATACTTTGGGTTTACCACAGGCTCTGGTAGATGCAGTTACACTTGAAAAGCATAATGCAGAAGGTGAACTTTCTGCCACAACCTTAATCAAAGGTGTAAAGGAAATCCTTCTGACAGACAGACATTGGGATGACATCACCGTAGATGTAAAAGACAGTATATGGGCTTTGTGGGGAACCACAACCCACCACCTTCTTGAAAAGGAATACGACGGAACTTTCACGGAAGAAAGGTTTGAAGAAACTGTTGGTTCCTATAAGGTTACGGGTCGTGTTGACTGTTACGATATGGCAAACGAAATCCTTTACGACTACAAGACCACATCTGCTTGGAAAGTTGTTTTTCAGAACTTTGAAGACTGGTATATGCAGGGTATGATTTACTCTTGGCTTTTGTCACTCAAAGGCTTAAAAGTAAAGAAGTGCAAGTTTGTAGCCATTCTTCGTGACTGGTCAGAAAGTGAAAGCCTTAAAAAAGACGACTATCCGAAAAGTCCGGTTTATACCTACGAGTTTGATGTAACAGATGCAGACATTAAGAGCGTAGCAGAGTTCATCAAGGTAAAGGTTGAATGTGTTGAAAAGTACAGAGAAGTTGCAGACGACGATATTCCTGACTGTTCTCCAGATGAGCGTTGGGCAGAAATAACGAAGTATGCCGTTATGAAGGAAGGTCGCAAGACTGCGGTAAGGGTATTTGAAAACGAAAGCGAGGCAAACGAATATGCAAAAGAACTTGGTGAAAAACACTATGTTGAAACAAGACAGGGTAAAGACAAAAAGTGTACAAGGTACTGTGCGGCTTGCAAGTTCTGCAGCTACTACAAAGAACACTATGAAAACCCCAACGAAGAAGAAGGAAGTCTTACCTGAAAAGTTAAACCCTAAAGGTTGCCGACTTCTTGCCATTGCAGTCATTAGAGGGGCTGTAATGGAAATGAGAAGGAAAAAGACCCGACCTTTAAGTGAACTTGAAAGTGATATGTATTTTTTCAAGTCGGACATTTTTCACTTTTATGCTGGGCTTGCCTATAAAGCGAAAACAGACTACAGGAGTGACGAAGACATTATAAATGATGTAATGAGTGGAACACTTGAAGAAAAGATAAAACATGATTGCGGGGCAAAGTCCCTGTGGTCTTAATTTTGGTTCTGACGCTGTGCGTTGCATGGCTTGGAATAAATCGACGAGAATGCAGAAGGAAAACTGCAGGGACTACCGATAATCACAGAAAAGGGTCTACCGCAATTCCCTATTTGTGGTGGTACTAAGGCTAGTCCGAACAAACCAAAACTTTTTAAGAGGTGTGTCAAATGACAGATTTGAACAATGTAATCATTTCAGGAAATGTGGTTCATGACATCGGAGAAAAAGATGTTATGAAGGTTGGAGAAACTACCAAGTTGACAATCACTATTGCGAACAACAAGAGCGTGAAGTCAAATGGAGAGTGGAAGAACAAGGCAAGTTTCTTTGATGTTATACTGTGGGGCAAACTTGCAGATAACCTGCAGAAATACCTTGTAAAAGGGAAGGGGATTGCAGTTGTAGGTACTCTTGACCAAGACAGGTGGGAAAAGGACGGTCAGAAAAAGACAAGGGACTACATCACTGCAAATGCGATAAAGCTGCTTGGGGGAAAGGCAGAGAACGAAAGCCATGCTCAGGGTAATAACGACTTAGGGTTCCCGGAGGACATTCCTTACGATGACAAACCCGTAAAGGACCCTGTTTTCTAAAGGAGAGAGCGGCTAATGGAATACAGAATATGCGAAATATCAGGCAAAAGGTGTTATTCCAAAACAGACGCACAGAGGGCTGTCAATCAGGCGACCAGCAGACACTGGAAGAACAAAGCGGCAGACATACCCAAACGGGTTTACCTTTGTCCGTTCTGTTCTTCCTACCACCTGACAAAAGAGGCAAAGGAACATGACGGAAACAAAGAAAGGAATAAAAGCAAGACCCGGTATACCGATGAGCGAAGAAGAGCTGAAAGAATGGAGAAAATCATTTTCAGATATACAAGAGAGTATCGCTGAACTAATGGAGGAAGACAATGGGAACAATGCTCGACCTGATAACAGACCGTTATGCAAAGAAAGTAGCAAAAAAGGAAATGTCCAAAATTAGCAGGCTCTTTTATAAAGCAGTACGTCAGGCTTTCAAAGACGGGTGGCTTGGAAGGGAAAAGGCAGACAATCTGTCGTTCTGCGAGAAAAACTGCGAGTTATATAACACGGAGTTTAGGTGTAAGGAGTGTACACGAATTGAGTCTAAGTGACAGGATATTACAACTGATAACACTTGTTCTTTTACTAATATGTCTTATTGTTACTGAGATATACAGTTTAAGAGTAAGAAACTTGGAAAACGAAGTCCGGGCAGAAATGGCTGCCTCAAGGCTTGCGAACAAAGAAAGTGTCGAACAGTGTAAACGGATAACCTTTACCTGTATTGATGTATTAAATAAAAACCTTTGGGAAGGAAATGAATATGACGGAGATTAAACTTACAAAGACAGAGCAGAGAGTTTTTGATTACATGGTTGAGTTCGGGAGCATTACGAGTCTTCAGGCTTTTACAGACTTGGGAAACTCCAGATTAAGTGCAACAATCTTCAACTTGAAGAAAAAGGGTGTAGTAATCGGTGGCTCGACTGTAACAGTGCGTAACCGTTTCGGCGAGAAACGATATGTTAAAAAATACTGGTTAGGGTAATACTCCGAAAGGAGCAGAAATAAAAGGGAGGAAAGCATGAAAAACTTTCTTAATCAGACATGGGTAACTATTGTTGGCTGGGTAGGACTTATTATCTGTGCCGCATTACTCATTCTTGGTGGAACATCTGTAGCCGACATTGGTGAAGGTGTGCAGCTTGTAGAAGGTATTATTCTTGCAGTAGGACTTCTTGTCGCATTTATCAAAAAGATGCTCAATAAGAAGAACGAAAAGGCAAAATAAGACCTGCTTGCCCTTACTTTTATCCGGCCCCCCATAAAGGCAAGGGCATTTTTTTGTATAATTACCGCAGAGATTTGTACAATACTTATCTCTATAGTTTAGTATAATAAAATTATCTTAAATAAATGGAGTGCAATATGAAAAACAGAAATGACAAGCAGATAGCAAAACTCAGAATACTTAACGGTGGCAGAGGGAGTGGTCATACAGTTAGACGCATCGCTGCAATCTACGAAGAAAAGATAGCAGACCTTAAAGCAAACTTTGACTATGTTCTTGAAGGCAGGGATTTGAAGATTAAGAAACTTGAACAACAGATAGAGAAAATGAAGTGTTGTGAAAATTGTAAACATAAGAACCTTAATTGGAGTTTTGCACCAATTTGTGAACAAAAAGACGGTGCGAAAATAGAAAATCCGCTTACTTGTAAATGTGATAAATGGGAGATAAAAGAAAATGAGTAAAGAAGATTTAGAAAAAGAAGCAAAGGTATATGCTAATGCGATTGAACGAAAGGCAAGTAAAGAAATTGTGAAAATAGCATATATGGATGCAGCCGAGCCAAGAGAAAAGCGAATTGCAGACCTTGAACAGAAGTTAGAACAGACAGAAAAAGACCTTGCAGACTATCAGTTTAACTATCCGACAATCAAGGAACTTGAAAAAGAAAATGCACAGGCAAAGGAAATAATTAAAAAGTTACTTATTTTGAAAAATGACCACTTCGGTAATACAAAAATGGAGTGGAGAGTTGAAGTTACAGAACAAGCAGAGCAATTCTTAAAGGAGGAATAAGAAATGAATATAATGAACTCAAAAGCAGTGAATGTTTATGTTCTGAAATATTGGGATGATGAAGACAACAGATGGGAAATTGAAAAAGTAACATCAAACAATGAAGAAGCGTTAAAATGGGATAGTCGTGGACACGATTATTGTTTTAATGGCTATAGCGTCGAAGTAGAAGAAATAGAAAAACTCGCAAGAGCAAAGGAAATAATAAAAAAGTTTTTATCATTAAGACATAATTGCAAAGACAAGGATTGTCCTTGTGAAAGTCCTATTTGCGAAACGATTGACGATAAAGCAGAGCAATTCTTAAAACAGGAGTAAGAGAAATATGAGAAACTTTATAATATTTACTGAAAATGGTAATGTTGGAAGTAAAGAGTATTGCCATTCTTGGCTAAAACTTTTTATCAAGATAATAAGATACCTTAAAAATGGGAATGAAGTAATAATCAATGTAAAGGAGTAAGAAAAATGAAAGACGAAGAAATAGCAAAGATAAAAGAACATATAGAAATACACGCAAGACTAGAACCTCGTGCTATTCATATAACAGAAATAATGTGGAGGGCTGTTGCTGAACTAGAACATATTGCAGAACTTGAAAACAAAATAGCCGACATCAAAGCGAACTGTGACCTTGCCATAGAAGGCAGAGATATAAAGATAATGGAACTTGAAAAGGAAAACGCAGAACTGGAAGAACACCATAAAAGCGTTTGTGAAACTCTTACTAACACACATAGAAATATACGAGAACAACTCACCAAAGCAACCGACCTTCTTAAAAAAGTAATTAAAGTTACTTGGGGAAAAGGCTGGAACTATAGTCTTGATTGGAAAGTAAAGGCAGAGCAATTTATAAAGGAGATAGAAAAATGAAAGACGAAGAAATGGCATTAGAATACAGTTTGAAAATAAACGGTTTCACAAAAGAAGATTGCTATGACGAAAATGGTGAGTTAAGGCAATTCATAAAATCAGATATGGACATTTATCTTGCGAGTGCAAAAGAAAGTGTAAAGCGGATTGAAGAACTTGAACAGGAAAACAACAGACTTCTTGATGTAATAAACAATCAAGATGTAAAGATTGCAGAACTTGAACAACAGATAGAGAAAATGAAGTGTTGTGCAAACTGTTCAAATTACGACAGATATGACAGGGCATGTGGTCGAACAAAGTTTTCGGTTATAGAAACATTGTGCGACTGTACAAATAATTGGAAATTAAGGAGATAAGAGAATATGACAGAAGAAAAGAACTGTACAGATTGCCGACATTTTGGAAATTGTTGGTTGCGTAGGCATAAGGACAATGATGAGCCTTGTGAAGATTTTGAAGTGGAAGAATGGGAGAAAGATGAATGTCAGACCACGAAATAATAACTCGTCATAAAATCGAAAATATCTATGTCGAAACAGAAGATAAAATAGATGTAGGAGAAAATATAAAGTCACTTTTTTACATCAAGAAATCGCAAGTTGAATATGAGCAATTTCACTGTCTTAAAACAAGAAAGTTGATAACGCTTGAGAATTGGGATTTTGAGTATTGCCCATTTTGTGGAGATAAAGTAAAGGAGTAAGGATATGGGGTGTAGAAACGCTTGCATTTGTGGTGGTAGATGTTCTGAAAGTTGTTATGAACCAGAAAGATATTGTGGTGAAGCCGAAGATGTTTATGATGAACTTTACGGAAAAAGCAAAGAGGAAGAAAATTACAAGGCTATGGAAGAACAATATTACAAAGATATGGAAAAATTACGAGAAGAAAATTAGTAAAATTACGAGATAAGGAGTAAGAGAATATGACAGAATATATAAAAGCAAAAGAATATTTGAAAGCACAATGCGAAAAACGGAAAGACAGTCTTGTTCTTGAAATGCCACAGAATTATATAACAGACGTTGAACAAGCCTTCATAGACGGATACCACGAATGTCAGAAGGAACACGAATGGCACGACCTACGAAAAGACCCGACTGATTTACCGAAAAGAAACAAAGAATATGTTGTAAAGGTAAAAGAATACGGTGGCATATCTGTTTATATCGGCAGATATTGGAAAGAAGAAAAAACATTTACAGGCTCATACCTTAGCGGATTAGATGTTATTAAGTGGAAGGAGATTGAATAATATGGCAAAGAATAAAATCAAAGAACAATTGAAATCTTATGAAGGATATATAAACGACATTCCGCTTGTAATAGACCCCTGCAAACAATGCAAGGTTTACAAAAAGCACAATGGGTGGTTTATGGGGGAGTTTAAGAAAGGTGAATGGGTTGAAGGCGAGTGCAAAGAATGCTGCTGGTTTTATGACAGTAAGTTTGAGATAAAGGCAAAAGAACAGACTTCCCCTTAAGTCCCAGCTAGTATCTTATCACGAGTAAAACAATCGAAAGCTGTAAGAGAACTTCTTATCACTTCTCTTTGAAAATGTGTTGGAATAACCGAAATCTAACACCGGAACGAAGTGAAGGTCACTGAACGAAACGCAAACGTGTAACGATTGCAGTTGAGTGAAGTGCAAGCTGAACACCAACCAGATAACCTTTTAGCGAAGCCACCTATAACCCCCACTCGTGTTAACTATGGCGAAAGTTAAAAAGTGTGTCAAGTACCTGTGTCTTCTTTATTTGACAAAATGTAAAGAGAGAAGAAAAAAAATAACAAATATAACAAAAAGTTATATTTTATATACCTTTCGCTAGTGATAAATATGTATTTTTTATAGCGGTAACCCCTGACACCATCGCCGAAAAGTTATCCACAGGATATCCCCCACCTTATCCACATGTGGAAAAAATGTGGAAAAGTTATCCACAAGTTATCCACCAGGTTATCCACAGGTGCTGGAAACGCATAGACGACCACCCTCGCAAAAATCTATCAATTACTAGTTATTACCATTTCAACCACTGTATCAAAATGACACACCTTGTGGGTCAAAATGACACAAATAAAGCATGAAATCTATAGAAAAAAATAAATGATTTTGTACAATTTTTGAATAGATTTGTTATACTTTTATAACTACATAATGGTAATATTATCATGTCACTTGTTAAGTGATTTGCAACATTTTTGGGGTTTTCTTGCTCACCCTGTACCAACAGAGCAAGGGGGTAGAATATGAAAAAAATAAGTAATAATTTTTGGGACAAAATCGAAAACAATAACAAGAACAGTTTTTATAAAATCTGTTTCTATGATTATGAAAATGAAAGATTACAAGAGGTTGCCCGTTGGCGTAATTCTTATAATTCTAATTCCGGGGCAAACTATGGATTATTGCAGATTTGGACTTGTCTTTTTAATTGTTCTTTTGGTGAAAGCCAGGGCGGACGAAATACCTGTGGGGGTTATAACAAACCGATTGCAAACCTTGAAGGTTGCCTTTACCAATTAGGACAAGCAATTAAAAACAAGGAAATTATAACCGATTGCCCGGTTTTTACATATTCGGCTTGTGGCTCTATTACTTCTTTACTTGAAGAATTAAAAGATTATTTACAGAAACAATATAAAACAAAATTATTCCTTGTGGATTGTAACGGCTAAAAAAAATATAGTGTTCTGTCTGGGTCACTTCGAAACCCGGCCAAGGAGTTAGGAATGACAGAAAATTGTAGTTTTTTTGGTAGTAAAATTACTATGACAATCCACCACGAAGAAGAAGAAAAAAAAGTTGTAAAGGGGTTAACTCTTGGTGAGTTAGTAGAACAGTTGGGACAGCTTGCACCGTATGAAGAAGACCTTGATAAGGTAATTTTCATAAAATCCGGGAGCGATTGGAAAACAATAGACACTATAAACCTAGACCCAGATGACGGGCAAGTATTAATTACATTGAAATAAAAAAATTAAAATATGGCTGCCCGGTTGCCTTAACACCGGGAAGGATTGGAAAATATGGAAAACTTAATGTTGACAGAAGAACAGATTAAAGGGTTGAAGTCTTATGTATGGGAAAAAAACCATAATACAGACACATTTTTTATCGGCGGTATAAGTATCGAATGTTTTACAGATTATACAGGTTATGACCTTGCAAAACTTCAGGAACTTAAACCTGACAATGTTTCTATGGGGTGGGAATTGGAATACGGAAAACCTGACACAGACGCAAAACACCCGACAACCTACTATTTACATAGTATTGTTTATATTGACAATAAAATATTCAATGAAAAGTATTTTGTGTCCGATGTGGATTTTCTGGGATTGTACACCAAAGAAGAAGAAAAAACCGGAACAGATTGGCAAAACCTTTTAAGCAACGTATTAGAAAACGCATTAAAAGAAACTGATGCCGATAGTATCGTAGAGTTTATCGACAATAATTTTGCAGAGATTTCTAATAAAATCCGGGAAAACTTCTCCGAAAATCTTGAAGTAGACGATATTGGAGAATGTCTTAAAAGTGACATTGTGCAAGAATATATCGAAGAAAATGCTAGTGGTATCTTAAACGATGTTTGGGACAGAGCTGACTCATACGACATCAAGGATAAAATCATTGATTATCTGTCCGACAATCTGTAAAAAATCTTGCCCGGCTTAAAAACCGGGTGAGCATTAAAGGAGGTTGTATCATGTCATTAAGAATTAACAACAAATATTTTATAATCCGGGTTGTTTCCGATTATGACAACAAAACCGGGTTGTTCTGTGGTTTTCATTTTGAAGTATCAATAATGATGTTTTACGGTGGTATGCTTTACTTAAAAAGATTTACAGATAAAAAAGCTGCTTTTCTTTTCTGTAAAGAATACGCAAAAAAGAATAGTAAATAAATAAAAGGGGGTTATATATGACAAACGATTTAAATAGCACCGTGTTGGAGGGTGCTATAAAAACTATCACACTGGCAGAAGGTCAGGTTGATTTTGTCCTTTCTGTAAGAAAGTTTATGAAGGTAGACAACGACCTTGTAGAAGTTACTAGTGAGGTTCCGTGTCGGGCTGTGGGAAGTCTTGCAGAGTCTTTTAAAAAACTTGGTGACATCGGACAAGGTGTCCGTCTTGTTGGTAACCTTCAGGGACCATTGAACGGGTCGGTTTTTGTATTCTGTGAATGCATAGAATATAAATTGAGCAAGAAAGCAAAAGAATAAAAGGGGGTTTTATATGTTTGTAGTTAAGGTTTCTGGGTCGTGGGGTTCTTGTTATACAGACGAAAACAACGAACCTGTCATGGATAGACAGAAAGCAAAAACTTTCCTGACAAGACAGGTAGCAGCCGAATATATTATGGAGCATCACAAGGAATGGAAAGAAGTGAAAAAGGGTCATGAAACAATGACTGTAGAGCAGATATAAAAGGGGGTGCGTTATGTTTGCAATAAAATATTGTTGTGATTTAGCCGGACGAAACTATGATTTTAAGGTTTTTGAAACCGTTTCAGAGGCTCACAAGTGGTGGCTGGACCACTTCAAAAAAGACAGAAAAAAGTTTTATGATGTGTTGTTTGTGGTCCCTCCGGGACTTGAAAACCCCGTGCAATGGTGTAAAGACAACATAAAAGAAGTTGCTAGTGCCTGAAAAATGGTCTATAATGGCTCTAGGATTAAAAAAACAGGGGGTCTACAAGGTTTTTGGTGTAATAACACTATCACCATAAAAAGGACCCCTAAAAATTAAATATTTTCTAACTAACTAATAGGGGGTGTAGCATGAAAAGAAAAGAAAGAAAGCTGGTTCTTCATGATAATTTATCTGAAGAAAAAAAATCAGAAGTAGAAAAGATGTCTAAAAAAATCTTGGCTTGGGTAAAAAAACAGGGTTTTTCTAGGGTATCAATTACTTTTATCGGGAAAGAGTGCCACATAGGGACAGACAATGAGGACTATATAAATACTACAGTCCGTGGCACTAAAGACAATGTTATTTTAGATTTATCATTCTGGAGGTAGAACTATGAACGCAAACGCAAGACACGGACTCGGAAAGATTATTGCTTTTATAATCTTTCTGTTATTGGCAAGGTGGGCAAATGCTACACAGTATATCGGTAAAGATGACGGTATGACAACATACTATATCTGTCAGGACAACAAGGAAGTTGCCGAGCTGCTCGGTTATTCTCCGGACTCCTTTGACTTATCACAGTATAATATCGTCGCAAGAAAAACAGAAAAACGCACTGAGAATGTGGGACTTTATATAGTCATGATAAATATAAATGATACGTTTGTTGTGTGTTACAGGGCTGAAGAGTACGACATATTTTTTTACTCGTGGAATTATGACGAACACTAAAAGGGAGGATGAAAAATGGCACAATCAAGAGATTACAAAAACTATCTGCGGCGTTGCCGATACAGACGACCTGAAGTAAAGGAAAAGATACAGAACTATAATAAAAAATGGGCAGAAGAACATCCTGACCTTGTGAAAGAGTATAACAGAAGGTACAGAGAAAAAAACCGTACACA
>Ga0310690_10001809_pt1 | contig 37054 bp, 23 predicted proteins | sample AusTroGonzalo_MG_2_FD_207661 | JGI IMG/M metagenome (GOLD analysis project Ga0310690, IMG submission 207661) | Bovine rumen microbial communities from tropical cattle in Woodstock, Queensland, Australia - Gonzalo_04 (v2) (version 2) | ecosystem: Host-associated > Mammals > Digestive system >...
TGGACTATTTTCTCCGATTGGCCTGCGCCGCCAACAAGCTTCCCCGCGTAAAAGTCTCGGCAGATGCCATCGCCTACCTGCAGACACTACCCTTTACCGGAAATATCCGTGAGCTGAAGAATCTGGTGGAACGGGCATTGTTGATGAAGAGTCAAGACTCTGGCATACTGGAGAAAGAGAATTTCGCACCTCTTTCTTCTATGGTGACGAATTCGTTTACCGATTCAGTTGGAGCAGACTCAACTTTAGATTCAATGGAGCGCACAGCCATTGCCAACAGCATAGCCAGACATAACGGGAACCTCTCGTTGGTAGCCAAGGAGCTTGGCATCAGTCGTGGTGCTCTCTACCGTAAAATAGAGAAGCACGGACTATGAAAATGAAGAGTGAAGAATGAAGAATTAAGAGTGAAGAATTTGCTACCGCCAAAGATGAAGCTTAAGTATTATTTTTTTCTGCTCGCGCTCGGCATAGTGGCACTGATGGCAGTTACACTCTATGCTACGTTCCATAGCCATCCTACGCTGTTCTACATAACAGAAGCATGTGTTGTACTGATAGTGCTGTATCTCTGGCTCTTCTACCAGAAGACCATACGCCCATACGATACGCTTATCGGAGGAATGGAATTAGTGCGGGAGCTGGATTTGACAACAAGGCTCGCCCCGTCGGGACAGCATGAGACAGATGTCATTGTGCGCACTTTCAACGACCTGCTGAACCGTCTGCGCAGCGAACACATTACTTTGGAGGAACAATATACCTTCCTCAGCCTTCTGATAGAAGCTTCGCCCATGGGCATTGTGCAATGTGACATAGAGGGTAACATTACCTCTATGAACTCTGCTGCCCGTCAAATACTTTCTCCCACCATAGAGGAAGCCATGCGTTCTCTTCCGCTGGGAGAAACAACTACTGTCCGCATCCCAGGGGAAGCTCAACTCTTCCGCATCAGCCATCAGTCCTTTCCCGATCGCGGCTACCGGCATCCCTTCTTCCTCATAGAATCCCTGACATCGGAAGTCCGTCTTGCAGAGAAAGCAGCCTACGAGCGTGTCATCCGCATGATAGCCCACGAGGTTAACAATAGCGTGGCAGGAATAGTCAATAACGTGTCAGAAGACGAGGCTCGCCGTCTGATGGCGCTTTCCGAATTTGTCACCCGATTTGCCAATGTGGTGAAGATACCGCAGCCCCAGCTTCAGCTCTGCGACCTCAGCGAAGAGGTGGAGGCCTGCCGTCCCTTCTTAGAGAATCTGTGCATCGCTGCAGGTGTCCGTCTGGACTTTCAACTCACAGAAGAGGCCATCCCTGTTCATTTGGATACAGTCCTCTTCCAGCAGGTACTCATCAACATTGTCAAGAATAGTATTGAGAGTATGGAGGGCCTCGGCGAAGGTCGCATCAGCATCGCCACAGACCTCCCTTTAAAGGGAGCCGGCGGGTCTCTCATTGTCACGGACAATGGTCGTGGCATATCTCCCGACGTAGCCCAGAACCTTTTCACTCCCTTCTTCTCTACAAAGCCAAAAGGTCAGGGAATTGGCTTGCTGCTCATTCGCGACATCCTAACCGCCCACCAATGCACCTTCAGCCTCCTCACTGACCCGACAGACCACCTCACCCGCTTCACCATCCAGTTCCGGGCATAGTAAATAAGAATATCTACATTACTCCACCCATATCCACCATTCCTCCAGAGTATGTAGATAATATCTGAAAAGTATACCACCATAATAATTGAAAAGTATACCATCCAATCAGAGTTTTACGCTATAAAATAGTAGCTCGCATGACTTGCTTTTATCCGTGGTACCCGATGCGGATGTAGTGGCGGGGGCTGACGAAGGGGTTCCACGAGACGTGATGCACGACGGCAGGGAGCATTTCTCCTTCGTCGAGACGCAGCCCTCGAGCGCCAAGCGCAACCCTCAGCTTTTTAAGGGAAAGTACATCACCATCACTCGCTGGGCGGACGGCTCGCTTCACCCGAACTTCCGTCCGATGAAGACAGGGGCGGGTTTCAGAGTCGAGCATTATGCCTTCGAGGTGTATCGCGAACTTTATAAAGCTCTGAAAGGCCTTGTAGAGAAATAAGTAAAACTGATTATCAGTCACAGAGTCACAGTCACAGTTAAAATAAAAAGGTACTTTCCACATCGGAAACCCCTATTATATTACCTATAACTTATTAATAATTAATTAATTATAGTATAATATATATAAGAGAGGGAGATGTGGATACCACTTAAAAAAACAACTGTGACTCTGTGACTGTGACTGCGAACACTATCAACAAACCATTTAACTCTTTAAAAAGCAATGAATTATAATATCTTTGACCGCGTCGCTCCGGCGATGCCAAGCCCTTCCAGGGGCACAGAAATCTGCAAATTACTCCTCTCACAGGCCTCAAAAGACATGCGTGAGACGCTTGTTCCGATGGCAATTCCTGCACTTGCCGCTCATTTGAGTGATGTAAGGTTCATGTATTCTGACAACAAATACTACGAACTTTGCGGCCAAATGGGTCATTTGATAGGGCCTTCGGGTATTGGTAAGGCGCAATTGACTCATCTCATAGAGGCAATAATGCGTTCGATAACCTGCCCTCGTCAGCAAAAAATGGCAGGTTATTGGCGCGTAAAGCAGGTGCAAAAACAGTAAAAAAATATTGACAAAAAAGTGACGAAAATATTTGGTGAATTGGAAAAATTTTCGTAACTTTGTACCTGTAAAGAGAAGGGGGGAAAAGCGAAGGGTCAGGGAGATCGCAAAACCCTGTAACTACACGAACGAATCAGCCGGGTTCGCAGTTGTGATACGGGCTCGGCTGCAAATTTATTATAGGATTTTGGATTGGGCAAAGCCCGGATTGGGACCGGGCAATCAGGCATGGGAACAGACTGGCTTCTGCAACGAGGTCCCGAAGACATCGGGGCACAGAGAAAACTAGACTCCGGAATAAGCCTCAATCAGAAGAGGTGCAGGCCGCCCTTCTTGCTGAAGAAACGGTCCATCAGCTTGATGAGTCCGCTCTTACAGAAGACGACGACGCGGTCGCCGGGCTGCAGTTGGGTGTTGCCGTAGATGAGGGCGCCCTGATCAGTTCCGCGAACGTAGCCACCCAAGGTGACTCCGGAAGGCAGACGCAGTTCGCTGACGGGCTTTCCGGCGGCAAGACTGCCCTCGCCCACCACAATTTCGGCCACGTCGGCGCTGGCAACAGTGAGGCATTTCACATTGTGCGCATCGGTATCGAGCATCATCTGGTAGATGCGGCCGGCTGCTATCATCTTCTTGTTGATGATGGTGCCGATATCGAGCTTCTCGGCCATAGAGACATAGTCCATGTTGTCCACGAGCGCGACAGTCTTGCGCACACCCATACGCTTGGCAGCAAGGCATGCCAGGATGTTGGTCTCGGTCTCGGGGGTCAGGGCACAAAAAGCCTGCATATCGGAAAGTCCCTCGTCGAGCAAGAGCTTCGTGTCGCGCCCGTCGCCCTGGATGATGCGGATGTCGCTGTCCTCCAGGATTTCGTTGAGCCGGTGACAACGGTCCTCGTTCTGCTCGATGATTTTCACGTTATAGAAATCGGGCTTGCCCTCGGCCACATGGACGGAAGTGCGTCCGCCACCCATTATCATGACGTTGCGGACATCGGCATAGTCCTCCTTGCCCACAATCTCGCGGATATACTGGATGTGGCGCTTGGTGGTCATGAAATAGGCGATGTCGCCATTGCGCAGTTCGTCGTTGCCGGATGGGATGATGGTGTCGTCGCCGCGCTTGACAGCCACGATGCGATAGGGCGACTGGGCGTCGCAAAGGTCGCGAAGGGCGATGCCTGTGATGCGGGCCTTCTCGCGCAGCTTGATGCCAAGCATGACAAGTGCGCCGCCTGCCACTTCCCAGTACTGCCGCACCCAGGAGCGCTTGAGTCCGTCCAGAATCTCGCGGGCTGCAAGCCCCTCAGGATAGATGATGGAATCGACGCCCATCTGGTGGAAAAGGCCGCCGTATTGGGGCATCGTGTATTCGGCAGTATCGACCCGGGCGATGGTCTTGCGCGCACCAAGCGTGTGGGCAAGCATGCAACAAGTGATGTTGCGCGTCTCCTCGGGTGTGACGGCAATAAAGAGGTCGCACTGGTGCACACCACCCTCGCGGAGACCGCCAATCGAGGTCGGCGAGACGTTGAGCGTCATGAGGTCGAGATCGGCGGAATTGAGAAGGCGTGCGGTCTTCTCGGGATTCTCGTCAATAAGGATGATATCCTGGTCTTCACGCGAAAGGAGTGCGGCAAGGTGCGAACCGACAGCTCCTGCTCCTGCAATTACGATTTTCATGAGAGTGCTTTTTTTATCGCTTCCGCGTCGAGTCCAACCAGATGGTAGAGCTCGTCGGGAGTACCATGTTCAACGAAATGGTCGGGCAGACCGAGGCGGATGACCTCGGGATGGAGATTGTGGTCGGCCATATACTCGAGGACAGCGGAACCGAGTCCGCCCTGGATGACACCGTCTTCCACCGTGACAATGCGGCGACAGGTCGTGCCAACCTCGTAGAGTATTTCCTCGTCAATAGGCTTGAGGAATCGCATATCGTAGTGTGCAACGGATTGCCCTGCTTTGCGGAGCTCACGAACGACACCGGCTACTACATTACCGAGCGGTCCGAGACTGAGGACAGCCGTACCCTCGCCATCGGAGAGCTTGCGTCCACGACCTATCGGGAGTTCCTGCATCGGACAGCGCCAATCGGCAAAGACGCCCCGGCCTCGCGGATAACGGATGACGAAGGGACCTTTGTCGGGCAACTGGGCAGTGTACATGAGACAGCGCAATTCGTGCTCGTCCATCGGCGACGAGATGGTAAGGTTGGGAACGGGACGAAGCGCAGCGAGGTCGAAGGCACCATGATGAGTTGCTCCATCCTGCCCTACCAGTCCTGCTCGGTCGAAACAGAACACGACGTGCAAGCGGCAAAGCGCCACATCGTGGATGATATGATCGAAGGCACGCTGAGCAAAGGAAGAGTAGATGTTGCAGAAAGGTATCATACCCTCTTTGGCAAGTCCGCCGGCAAAGGTAACAGCATGACCCTCTGCTATTCCGACATCGAAAGTTCGCTCGGGCATTTCGTGCATCATGACGGAAAGGCTGCAACCCGTTGCCATCGCTGGAGTGATGCCGACTATCTTGTCGTTTTGACGAGCCAGCTCCAAAAGCGTCTCACCAAAGACATCCTGGAACTTCGGTGGCATACCCTCTGTATTGTCGCCCAAACGCTCTCCGGTCTCCGGATCGTACTTGCCAGGAGCATGGAAAACGGTCGGATTCTTCTCGGCCGCCTTGAAGCCCTTGCCTTTAACGGTATGCAGATGCAGCAGCTTGGGCCCCTTCATATCCTTTATCTGGCGAAGCGTATTCACAAGCTCGATGACATTATGCCCGTCGGTAGGACCGAAGTAACGGATGTTGAGGCCCTCGAAAATATTCTGCTGACCAACAATCAGCGACTTGAGGGAGTTATTGAAACGAAGTATCTTCTGCCGCCTGCTTTCGCTGAGGAAACCCACCCGAACAAGCCAGTTCGAAAGGCGGAAACGCACTTTATTGTAAAGGCTTGAAGTATGCAGCTGATGCAGATAATGTTTCATACCGCCGACACTGCGGTCGATGCTCATATTGTTGTCATTTAGAATAATAAGCAGGTTGTTGGGCGTACTGCTGGCATTGTTAAGTCCTTCGAACGCAAGCCCCCCGCTCATACTGCCATCGCCGATTATTGCCACCACCTTCCGCTCGTCATCTCCCTGTTGATGCGCAGCAACAGCCATACCCAAGGCAGCAGAAATGCTGTTGGAGGCATGTCCGCAAGCGAAGGTGTCGTACTCGCTCTCGTCGGGCGATGGGAAAGGACGAAGTCCGCCAAAATGACGATAGGTGGAGAAGGCATCGCGACGGCCAGTCAGAATCTTATGACCTGCAGCCTGATGCCCGACATCCCAGACAATACGGTCGTATGGGGTATTAAAGACGTAATGCAGTGCCACCGTAAGCTCGACCACACCAAGTCCACTAGCGAAATGGCCGGGATTGTTGGCCATCTCCTGTATTATCTCTTGCCGGAGCTCGTTGCACACCTGAGGCAACACTTCGACGGGCAAAGCCCGAAGGTCGGCCGGAAACTTTATCTTTGACAGCAGCTCTTGAGGCTCTTTTTTCACACTTAATTATATTTTTATGTGCAAAGTTAAACAATTTAGCGGAGTTTTATGTAATTTTGTGCAATAATTTTCAGCAAGAGACAAGAATGAGAGCAGAAGACATGGCTTTTCGAACCATTGTGGATGTGCCGAAATGGACAAATCCGATGCGTCGGGACCACCGTTTCGTACTGCTCGGCTCATGCTTTGCGCAGAACATCGGGGAGTACTTTCAGAGCTACGGACTCAACGCCGTCTGCAATCCCCTGGGCGTAACCTACAACCCTGCGAGCCTTGCCATTCAGGTAAAGGAGTCTCTCTCTCTTGCTCTCTCCCGAGGAGAGGGTACCCTCCCCGAATCCACGTTGTTTCCCCTTCCTTTAGAGGGGTCGGAGGAGGTTGTATGGCGATGCTGGTGGGCAGGGACGCTCATCAGCGACACAGAGGAGGGAAGGTTCCGCGAGACCATACACAATACATTCTCCGAGCTCGGCAAAGCTATCCTTGAAGCCGACTATCTCTTCATTACACTAGGCACAAACGTCTGCTATCGCCTCCGAAAAGACGGCATGATAGTAGCGAATTGCCATAAAGCGCCGAGTCGCATCTTCGAGGAAGTGACTCTCGATGTAGAGACATGCGTAGAGACATTGTGCAGCATGATGGACCTCCTCTCGGAGAAATGCCCGAAACTTCAGGTGGTCTTCACCGTCAGTCCCTATCGCTACAAGAAATACGGCTTCCATGGGAGTCAGTTGGCAAAGGCAAACCTGCTTCTGACCATCGACAAGATATGTCAACTCTACCCCGAAAAGGCAAGCTATTTTCCCGCCTACGAACTGGTGCTCGACGAGCTTCGGGACTACCGATTCTATGCAGAAGACATGATACATCCGGCGCCAGTAGCAGTGAAGTACATTTGGCAGAAGATGGCAGAGAAATGCATGGATAATGACATGCAACAATACCTGAAAGACTACGAACCCATAAGGAAAAGAAAAGAACACAGGAATTTGATTGTTCAAAGCTAAAAACTCCTATGAAATATAGTATAAAAGATATTGCTTCCATCATTGGAGCAAAAACGAATGGTTTGAAAGAACGCGAGATTGACTGGCTACTGACAGACAGCCGCAGCCTCTGCTACCCCGAATCAACGCTTTTCTTCGCCATCAAGACCGAACGCGGCAACGGACACCGATACATAGCCGACCTCTACCAAAGAGGTGTCCGAGCTTTTGTCGTAAGCGAAAAGCCCGCAGGTGACATTCCAAATGCCGACTTTCTGTTTGTGCCAGACACCATGACTGCACTACAGTCACTGGCGGCACACCACCGGTCTCGTTTCAACATTCCCATCATCGGCATCACGGGCAGTAACGGCAAGACCCTGGTCAAGGAGTGGCTCTATCAACTCTTGGCACCGAATTTCACTGTTACCCGCAGTCCCCGCAGCTACAACTCCCAGATTGGTGTACCCCTTTCTGTATGGGGGCTATGGGAGAACAGCGAGGTGGGAGTCTTCGAGGCAGCTATATCCCAAAAGAATGAAATGGCGGCCTTGGAGCGCATCATTAAACCCACTATCGGCATCTTCACTTGTCTGGGCAGCGCACACCAGGAGAATTTCTCGTCGATGGAAGAAAAATGCAGAGAGAAGCTCCAACTCATGAAAGATGCGAAGGTCGTCATCTATCTGGCCGGCAATCCGACTATCGATAGCTGCATCCACGAGGCGGCCCCGAAAGCCAAACTGATTGCCTGCCCAAGTACGGGGAATGCTTTCGAGGACAACAAGGCACTCTGTCGGGCCGCTTGCCGAGAAATGGGGCTCGATGAAGATGCCGTCGAGGAAAGGCTTCGCACTCTGGAGCCTGTCGCGATGCGCCTCGAAGTGAAAGACGGACAGAACGACTGTACACTCATCAACGACTCTTACAACAGCGACTTCAGCAGCCTTGACATCGCCCTCGACTTCATGAACCGTCGCCCTGAGAAAGAAGGTCGTCAGCGCACGCTCATCCTTAGCGATATACTGCAAAGCGGCGTTGAGCCACACGTTCTCTATACCCAACTGGCCGAACTGCTCGAACAACGCGGCATCAACAACCTGATAGCCGTCGGAGGCATCATATCCGCCCACATAGACTGCTTTGCCGGACTGCATGGCAGCCGACGCTTCTTCCCAAACACAGATGCTCTGCTGGCAAGCGAAACACTCTCGACACTTGCGCACCAGCTCATCCTCATCAAGGGTGCACGTAGTTTCCATTTTGAGCGCATTACCGATCGACTGGAGAAGAAGGTGCACGAGACCATCCTGGAGGTCAACCTCAGCGCCATCGTCAAAAACCTCAACTACTACCGCTCCTTCATGAAACCCGAAACGAAGATGGTTTGCATGGTCAAGGCCGATGCCTACGGAGCCGGAGCTGTGGAAGTGGCAAAGACGCTGCAGGACCACAATGTCGATTACCTTGCGGTAGCTGTGGCCGACGAAGGCGTCACGCTCCGAGAAAAAGGCATCACGCAGGGCATCATGGTAATGAATCCCGAGATGAGAAGCTTCAGCACGCTTTTCCAATACCAGTTGGAGCCAGAAATATACAGTTTCCGTCTCCTCGACGCACTCATCCATGCTGCAGAGCACGAAGGCATCACGAACTTTCCCGTCCACATCAAGCTTGACACTGGAATGCACCGCCTCGGGTTCGATCCCGAAAAAGACATGCCACAACTCATCGAACGGCTGCACAGACAAACCGCCCTCATTCCGCGCTCGGTCTTCTCGCATTTCGTGGGTAGCGACTCGGACGATTTTGACAGCTTCTCCGACCTCCAGTACAAACGTTTCCTGGCAGGGAGCCAGCAACTCCAGGAGGCTTTCCCCCACCCCATCCTGCGACACATCTGCAACAGCGCGGGCATCGAGCACTTCCCTGACAGGCACCTCGATATGGTACGGCTGGGACTTGGACTCTACGGTATCAACAGCCGCAACAACAAAACTATCTATAATGTCAGCACTTTGCGAACGACAATCTTGCAGATCCACGATGTGAAGGCAGGAGAGAGCGTGGGCTACAGCCGCCGAACCATACTGGAGCGCGACAGCCGCATCGCCAGCATCCCCATCGGCTACGCCGACGGACTGAACCGACTTCTGGGTAACAGAAAAGGCTTCTGTCTTGTGAACGGACAGAGAGCCGATTACGTCGGAAACATCTGCATGGATGTCAGCATGATTGACGTTACCGACATTCCCTGTCAGGAAGGCAACCTGGTCACTATCTTCGGCGACGGCCTCCCACCATCGGAGTTGGCATCCCGTTGCGGTACCATCCCCTACGAAATACTAACAGGAATAGCACCCCGAGTAAAACGCATCTACTTCGAGGACAAATAAAAAAAACTGCCGAACGTACTGAACGTTTTATCGTCAATTGGTGTAGAGGAATCGCTTGATGCTCTTCTTGGGCGTCTTTTCAAACTCATTCTCCATCACCTTGATGCTGAACAGCTGAGCGTAAGACGGCAAGTTCGGGTTGATTTCCTTGCGGTTCTGCTCCATGATGGATTCGATGTCGGTAGCGGAGAGACGAAGTTTCTTCACCTGTTCTTGATCGGGATAAACCAAGCCTACGAGTTTATCGTCTCTCTGAACTACAAGGCACTCACTCACAAGTGTCATACTACTGAGCTTGTCCTCAATCTCCTCAGGATAGATGTTCTGCCCATTCGCTCCGAGCAGCATATTCTTGCTGCGGCCCTTGATGTAGAGGTTACCCTGGCTGTCTAGCACACCAAGGTCGCCAGTATGATACCAGCCATCTGCATCGATAGCTGCTTTCGTGGCTTCCTCATTCTTGTAGTATCCAAGCATGACATTGAGACCTCTGGTCAGAATTTCGCCGGGGATGCGCTCAGAATCCGGGCTGTCGATGCGAAGTTCTTGATGTATGACATTCTTGCCGCAACTGCCCACCACTTGCTTCTTCCAGTCATTGTAGGTAATAATGGGAGCGCATTCGGTAGCACCATAGCCCACCGTATAACGGAAGCCTATTTCATGAAGCAGTTGCTCTATTTCCTTGTTAAGCGCAGCTCCACCAATAATCACCTCGTAGAAATTGCCGCCAAGAGCCTGCGTCAATCCATCGCAAATCCGCTTACGAATGCGGTCGCCTATGACGGGAACCCCCATCAGCATTCTCACCTTCGGGTCTTGAATTCTAGGCATAACTGCCTTACGCACTACCTTCTCGATGATAAGAGGTACAACGATGAGGACGACCGGCTTCACCTCTGCCAGAGCCCTCATCAGGATTGTGGGAGAAGCCATTTTCGTAAGGAAATTGATGTGCACGCCGGCCATAAACTCAAAGGTAAACTCGAAAGCCATACCATACATATGCGCCATAGGCAACATACTCAGGACCTTGTCACCTGCCTTGATTTCATTGCCAAGCACATGATAGGCGAAATCGCAGTTACTCCAAAGTGCGCGATAGGGAATCATCACACCCTTCGAATTGCTCGTTGTCCCACTGGTGTAGTTCAACACAGCCAGTTCGTCGGGCTGATCCTGATAATAGCTGAGGCATTCAGGCAGGAAACGGCTGGGGAACTTCTCACCGAAGAGACGGTTGAGGTTCTCGCGCGCATAACTCAATTTCTCGCTCCTACACACCAGCAGACTATAGTCCGCCAGCGAGATGACACCCAGCAAATTGGGCATTTCATCACCATTGAGTCCTGGCCAAACCTTATCGCCCACGAAAAGGAGCTTCGATTCGGAGTGATTCACAATATCATGTACCTGCGACGGATGAAACTCATGCAGGATGGGCACAGCCACAGCTCCATATGTCAGGATACTGAAAAAGGCAGCTCCCCACCGACTCAAATTGCGTCCACAAAGTGCTATCTTGTCGCCTGGCTTGACTCCCGCCTGCTCAAACAAGATGTGCATCTTTTCCATGATGCGCGCTACATCTTTATATTGCAATGTAAAAAGTCCATAATCCGACATCGAATCCAAAAACCAATGTTCCTGAATGCTCTGACGAATCATTTGATTATACGAAGGTACTATCTGCGCTTGAGTAGAACGAAGAACTTCTGTCGGTTTCATTTGCACATTTTCTTTAATTTTGTGCAAAGTTACAACAAATTATGGTATGTTGCAAATATTTTGGCAACAAAAACGGTAAGTCCACAACAAAAATTTCGGTAAAAAGGTAGTCTTTACCCGCTTTCACAGAAAAAAAGGAAGCGAAAAGGGTCACAGAACAAGATTTTTTTGTAACTTTGCGCCCGTAATTCGTAGGAGTAAAAAGCATATTTAATAATGGACGCAAAAAAAAGCGTAAGACAATACAAGCCCAACAACAAAACAACTGGCAGAAAACACAAAAAGAAGGAGCAGCCGACATGGATACGGTCACTAAACTGGTTCCGCTCTAATATCACAGGCAAGGACGATGTTGACCCCGAAGTACGTGGCGAACACAAGGACAACCTCCGCTTCGTCTGGGGGGCAGTACTTGCAACTCTTTCTCTGGCCATTCTAATCGCCCTTGTCTCACATGTCTTTACCGGAGCTGAGGACCAGAAATATGTAACCAGTGATTCCTACACAGCTGCCAATTGGCTAGGCCGTTGGGGATATGAGGTTGCCCATTGGATGATGGACAACACTTTCGGAGTGTCTTCCATTCTGATTCCCGTACTTATGCTTGCCACCAGCATACGCATCATGGGAATTGCCAAAGTGAGACTTCACCTGTGGTTCATCAACTGTATGATTATTATGGCGTGGGCTTCCACCTTCGCCGCTTATGTAGTTCGTTATTTCCCTGGAGCCCAGAATACTTACATCATTTGGGGCGGAATGATTGGTCAGAACGAATTGGACTTCCTGCAGAACAAAATCGGAGGTTTGGGCACGCTGCTCATCTTTATTCTCTCCGCCTTACTATATTTATTCTACCTCAGCGACGAGGCTATCACTTCTATTCGTCATCTTGTCATTCGTAAGAAAAAGGAAGAAGGGCAAAAAGAAGGAGAACATGAAATAAATTATCCGCTGATGCCGGATAGTGAGGAAGAAGACGAGAGACGAACACCGTTTAGTGACGAAGCATCAGAGACTGCCACAACAATTGAGTTTGGGGAGGAAGACACCATCATAGACTCTTCTCAGAAGATGACAGAAACAGAAGAAGAAGACACCACATCTTTCGAAGAAGATTTCGAAGAGGGTAACGACGACATTACAGTCGTTGTGGGACACGCACCGGAGAAAGCCGATTTCACTGATGGGCGTGCTTTGGAACCCTATGACCCGAAACTTGATTTAGAAAACTATAAGTATCCCACCATCGACCTGCTCACGCATTATGATGACACGTCGAATGCCATTGACATGGAGGAGCAGCGCAACAACAAGGAACGCATCAAGACCGTTCTGAGCAACTTCCGTGTAGAAATCATGCCCAACACGAAGGCCACTATCGGTCCCACCATAACGCTCTATGAAATCACGCCCGCTCCAGGCATCCGCATCAGCACCATTCGCAATCTTGAGGACGATATAGCCCTGAGCCTGAGTGCTCTCGGCATCCGTATCATCGCGCCCATACCCGGCAAAGGCACTATCGGTATTGAGGTACCGAACCTGAAACCGCAAATGGTATCAATGGAGAGCATCCTAAACAGCCGCAAATTCCAGGAGACGGATTACGAATTGCCTTTGGCACTCGGCAAGACCATCACCAACGAAGTCTTTATTGCCGACCTCACAAAGATGCCGCACCTGCTTGTTGCCGGAGCAACTGGCATGGGTAAATCCGTAGGTCTGAATGTCATTATTACTTCGCTCCTCTATAAAAAGCATCCTGCAGAACTGAAGCTGGTTATGATAGACCCGAAGAAGGTGGAGTTCAATCTCTACGCCCCAATCGTCAATCACTTTCTGGCACAGGTCGAAGGCAACGAAGATGTGGAAGAACCCATCATTACAGATGTCAACAAGGTCATTCAGACACTTAGGAGCCTTTGCATCGAAATGGATAACCGCTACGACCTCTTGAAGAAAGCTCATGCAAGAAACGTAAAGGAGTACAACCAGAAATTCCGCGACCGCCAGCTCAATCCCCAAAACGGGCACCGCTATATGCCCTACATTGTAGTTGTCATCGACGAATTCGGCGACCTCATCATGACTGCAGGCAAAGAAATAGAATTGCCTATCGCCCGTATTGCGCAGTTGGCTCGAGCCGTCGGAATCCATATGATTATCGCCACTCAACGTCCTACCACCAACATCATTACCGGTACTATCAAAGCCAACTTCCCTGCCCGTATGGCGTTCAAAGTAACAACAGGCGTCGATAGTAAGACCATCCTCGACCGAACCGGTGCCAATCAGCTTGTCGGGAAGGGCGATATGCTTCTAATTACAGGTTCGGAACCTGTCCGCATACAATGTGCTTTCATCGACACGAATGAACTGGAGGACATCGTTCACCATATTGCCAGCCAGCAAAGTTATACATCTCCCTATCTCCTGCCAGAAGTTCCTCTAGAGGGTGACGAAGAAGGAGGAAGCCTGGATGTAGATATGACGCATCTCGACCCCATGTTTGAGGATGCTGCCAGGATGATAGTAAGTGAGCAGAACGGTAGCACAAGTATGATACAGCGCAAGTTCAGCATCGGCTACAATCGTGCCGGAAGGCTGATGGATCAGCTTGAAAAAGCCGGTGTAGTAGGTCCCGCCAAAGGCAGCAAACCTCGCGAAGTTCTCTGCGTGAGCGAAGAACAACTAATGATGATAATGGATAACTTGAGGTAAAGACCCCCTAACCCCTTTTACGGGGGAACTAAAAAAAGAATTCAAAATGACTAGATTCAAAATGAAACAGTATTTGTTTATAGCTCTCTGCCTTTTTCTCCCCCTAAGGGGGGGCGGGGGCTCTGCTTTTGCTCAGGATGCTGCTGCCATGAAAGTACTCGACATTACCGCCGACCACATTCGCAAAGCAGGTAATGTTAAAATAGAATATAAAGCCAGTGTCTTCGCAGGTGCAACAGAAAAGTTTTCCACGAGCGGCACAATGTGGTTACAAGAAAGCAAAATGAAGCTCGAGGCAGAAGAAATGACAACCTGGTATAATGGAAAAACACGTTGGTGCTATCTTCCCGAAAGTAATGAGGTGAACATCGATGAACCTTCAAAAAAAGAAATGGCAGCAATGAACCCCTATACGTTTATGGGAATCTATAAAAAGGGCTTCAAGATGACGGTAAAAGAAACTGTATTGCGTGATGAGGCGGTCTATGAAGTCTATCTTAAAGCTCGCTACGCCAAAATGGATGTCAAGGAGGTCTATGTTGATATACGCAAGAGTGACTATCAGCCTCTGTGTATCAGAGTCCGCGAAGATAATGACTGGCAGCGTGTCAGTATTCACAGCTTCCAAGGCAATGTCCAATTAAGCGAAGACTTCTTTAACTTCCCGGAAAGTGAGCACCCCGACGTATTAATTAACGATATGAGATAAATATGAATTATACTAAGCTTTTAATCATTGGCAGTGGACCTGCTGGTTACACTGCAGCCATCTATGCTGGGCGAGCTAATCTCTCCCCCACTCTGCTTGAAGGATTCCAGCCTGGAGGACAATTGACCATCACCACCGAAGTAGAGAACTTCCCAAGCTGGCCTGACGGTATTGATGCCAATGAACTGATGGACAACATGCGTAGGCAGGCCGAACGTTTTGGAACAAACATATTGCCAAATGCGGCCACAAAAGTTGACCTCGGCGTTCGTCCTTTCCACATCACTCTCGACGATGGAAGCGAATGGAATGCAGACAGCATTATCATCGCAACAGGCGCGAGTGCAAAATACTTGGGACTGAGCGACGAACAAAAATACATGGGACAAGGCGTGAGTGCCTGCGCCACATGCGATGGTTTCTTCTACCGAAAGAAAGTGGTGGCTGTTGTTGGCGGTGGCGATACGGCTTGCGAAGAGGCATCCTATCTGGCAGGTCTCGCCTCGAAAGTTTATCTCATTGTCAGAAAGCCCTATCTGCGGGCCAGCAAGATTATGCAGGAACGCGTATTCAACAATGAGAAAATCGAAGTCCTCTTCGAAACAAACACTATCGGCCTCTATGGCGAGAACGGCGTAGAAGGAGCACATCTTGTATATAGAAAAGGTGAAAGCGACGAAAAGAAGTACGACCTTCCCATCGATGGTTTCTTCCTGGCCATCGGACACCATCCTAACAGTGAGCTCTTCTCGCCTTGGCTTAAGACAGATGAAGGTGGCTTCATTATCACAAATGGCGATTCGCCTTGTACAGCTATACCCGGAGTCTTTGCTGCCGGAGATGTGGCCGATCCACATTATCGTCAGGCTGTTATTGCTGCCGGAAGCGGCGCCAAAGCTGCTATGGAAGCAGAGAAATACCTTGCACAATGAATAAGTACAGGCTCTATAAGCTAGTCAGTCAGAATGCCGACCTCAAAATGAAACGGCATCCTATGCTTGACAAGAACCGCTTCATGAAGTTTCTCATGGCTTTCATGTGGCTATACTATGCAGCCATCCTTCTTTTCATGGGCGTTGTGATGGCGATAGGCATGAAGCATAGTTATAATGGAGTTGCTGCTTTTCATGTTTTCGACGGTGGGTTAATCTATCTGCTCATAACGGACTTCTGGCTTCGTTTCGGTCTTCAGGAGACACCCGCACAAAACGCGCAGCCCTATGCCCTACTGCCTATTCGTCGTTCTTTCTTAATGCACCTATATCTTACCCGTTCTGGTTTTGCATGGGGGAATCTCTTTTGGTTTTTCCTTCTCGTTCCATTCGGCCTCATCTCTATAGCCATGACTCTTGGGTGGGGAGCATTCTTCGGATGGCTGTTCGGTTGGTGGTTGCTTTTGGTTGCCAATGGCTTCTTCTACCTCTTCTGCAGAGCGCTCTGTCTGAAGCACTTAGCATGGTTGCTACTGCCTGCTGCCATTCACGGCGCATTGCTGGCCATCATGCTTGTGCCAGAAAAGAATGTCCTGGATATGCCTTGCACCATCCTCATGTATGACTTCCTGCAATGGAAATTGTTACCCTTCCTTTTTGTGGGCGGTTTGATAGCATTCCTCTATTGGGCGAACTATCGTTTGCAGATAGGTATGGTATATGATGAGGTGGGCAAGAAAGAAGAAAGGGAAATCAAACATGCTACACAATTCAACTTCCTGAACCGCTACGGCAAACTTGGCGAGTACTTTAAGCTCGAAATTAAACAGAGAATGCGCAACAAGACAGTAAGGATGTCGTTCTTCGTCGGTCTTGGTTTTATGATTATGCTGAGTGCCATCTCCTATTTCACCCCCGCATATGATGGCGGCTTCATGCGCTCATTCATCTGCCTCTACAATTATATTGTTCTTGGTATGATGACGCTCGTGACGATTATGTGCTACGAGGGCAACTACATCGACGGACTGATGAGCAGACGGGAGAGCATTCTGCAACTGCTGCAAGCCAAATACTACTTCAATGTCCTGTTGCTCATCATCCCTCCCATCATCTTGTTGCCCCTGATGATTATCGGCAAGATGTCTGTATGGATGAATGTCGGCTACTTCTTCTTCACGGCAGGAGTTCTCTACCCACTACTATTTCAGATGGCAGTATACAATAACAACACGCTGCCCATGAACCAGAAAATAACAAGTAAACAAGGCAATACTGCGCAACAGATATTCAGCATGGTCATCCTCTTCCTGCCAATCGGGGTTGAGAAAGCTGCCACAGCTTTGCTTGGGGACCCCTGGGGCTATGTATTCCTGGCTCTTCTTGGCATAGCAGGCATTGCTACTCATCAGTACTGGCTCCGCAATGTCTATAGGCGTTTCATGGTACGAAGATATAAGAATATGGAAGGGTTTAGGGCATCTAGAAATTCCTAGTCCCATCCCCCTAGGGGGAACAAATGGCAAATGGGACTCCGCGCGTAAAGCGCGCCCTAGTTCTAAAGAATCTAAGAAATGATTAAATGGTAAATAAGAGATGGAAATTATAATAAAAGACCTCAAAAAGACTTTCGGTGAGAAAGTTGCCGTTGACATAGCCGAACTTACGATTCACAGTGGCGAACTACTTGGACTGTTAGGCAACAATGGTGCTGGCAAAAGTACCCTCTTCCGTCTCATCCTTGATCTCATCAAGGCCGACACCGGCACAGTAAGAATGGTCGGTCTGCAGCCGACAGGGAATGTCGATATCAACGTCGCAGAAACTGAGGTATGGAAAGACTGGACTGGTGCTTTTGTGGATGAGAGCTTCCTCATTGATTATCTTACGCCAGATGAATACTTCCAGTTCATTGCCCGCCTCACAGACACAAGCGATGAACAACTGCAGGAGTTTATGGCTCAGTACCAACACTTCATGGCTGACGAGCTGGCTGGCCAAAAGAAGCTAATCCGTACGCTTAGTGCCGGAAACAAGCAGAAAGTTGGTATTATGGCCGCCATGCTGCTCCGCCCTCAGGTGCTCATTCTCGACGAACCATTTAACTTCCTCGATCCCAGCAGCCAGAATGCCATCAAACACCTTCTCAAAAAGTACAACGAAGAAACTGGTGCCACGATTCTGGTCAGCAGCCATAACCTGCAACACACAGTCGACATCAGCAATCGCATAGTCCTTCTGGAGCACGGCAAAGTGATTCAAGACATCGACAACAAGGAGAAGCAGGCACAAACTATCCTCGAAAACTATTTTGAAATAGATGACTGATTATACCTCTTTTATTAACTTTTAAACAATACAATTATGAAAAAGATTCTTTTTGGCTTTGCAGCAGCATTCTTTGCGATGACAAGTGCAACAGCACAGGTGGATGCTCGCATTTTCAACCACCTTTCTGCAGCATTAAACGTAGGAACACCTGGTATCGGAGCGGATGTTGCCGTACCCTGCACCAGATTCCTTGACTTTGAGGCTGGATTCAGCATTATGCCTAAAATCACGTACAACACGGATGTTCATCTTAGCATGGGATCAATTATTGATCCAATTAGCAACACACTTGTTCCTCTTTCAAACGTCCCCATTCAAGGTAAGCTGAACATGGTGAACGGTAAATTCCTCGTCAACTTCTATCCTTTCCCCCTAAATAGTCTTCACCTCACTGTCGGAGCATACTTTGGCAAGGGCGAGATTGTTGAGGTCTATAACACTGTGCCCGGCCAGTTGAGTACTGTTACTGCATACAATAATAGTCCTGCTGTACAATCGGGAGTAACAAAACCCATCGGTCTTGAACTGGGCGATTATCTATTGACTCCAGATGCCAATGGTAATGCTCGAGCCACTCTGAACACCAATGGCTTCAAGCCCTATTTCGGTCTTGGCTACGGCCGTGCAGTACCTCACAAGCGTATAGGTTTCAAGGTTGATTTGGGTGTCATGGTATGGGGCACTCCTGAAGTTGTTGACCAAAATGGCGTCTCTCTCTCCAAGCAGGACTTGGACAACTCGGATGGTGGGGCATTCAGGGTTATAAGCAAGTTTAAGGTTTATCCTGTCCTGAACTTCCGTCTCTGCGGTAGAATATTCTAACATGAAGAGAATCCCTCGCGGCATACCGTGCCTGATAGTGACCGTTGTACTTTTCGGCTATCTGTCCTCGGTGATGGGCTTCACCAATATGCTCAACACCATCATGCGGACGGCACACGACCTGTTGCTCAATACCGTCTTCTACCTGATGGCGATGTGCGTGCTGACAGCAGCTTTGAGCCGTATCTTCAGCGTCTTTGGCGTTGTTGACCTGCTGCAAAGGATGCTGAAGCCTGTGCTGCGACCTCTGTTCAATCTGCCAGGCGTCTCCTCTGCTGGAGCCTTGATGACGTTTCTCAGCGACAAGCCTACTATCATTTCCGTAGCAAAGAACCCGCTGTTCGCCCGCTATTTCAAGCGCTATCAGCACATTAGTCTCGTGAACTTTGCAGGCAGCTATGCAATGGGACTGCTCGTCATCATCTTCATGATGGGACACGGTTTCTACACAGAACCCCTTTATGGACTGGTTGGAGCTATCGTCGGGAGCATCATTGCCACAAGGCTGATGCAACGTCTTGTACTCAAGGAGTATCCGCAGTACAAGGACGAAGATGTGATAGAGGAAGAGAATGGTCAATGGTCAATGGTCAATGGCCAATTAAAAAGAACTACGCCTTACGAGACCGTACCCGACGACCCAGGACAGACGCTTTTCGTCCGTGTTCTCGACGCTTTGCTCGACGGCGGCAAGACTGGTGTCGAGGTTGGCCTTGCCATCATACCAGGTGTTCTCATCATCTCTACCTTCGTAATGATGTTCACTTTCGGCGAAGATCCTGAGACAGGAACTTATACCGGTGCAGCATATCAGGGAACGGAACTCCTGCCGCTTTTGGCTGGTAAGGTTAGCTTCGTCTTCAAATGGCTCTTCGGTTTCAATGCAAGCGAACTCGTTGCCTTTCCAATCACCGCACTCGGAACAGTCGGAGCCGCTCTCGGTCTCATCCCGGAAATGATGAGCAAAGGCATTATCGACAGCAATGCAATTGCTGTATTCACCGCAATGGGTATGTGCTGGAGCGGTTTCCTCAGTGCTGATGCTGCGACACTCGACTCACTCGGTTATCGGCACTTCATCTCTCGTTCTTTCACCTGTACCTTCATCGGAGGCATCGCCGCAGGCATCATCACTCACTGGCTATACGTATTCATAACATATCTGATAGAAAAAATCCTTAACTCTTAATTCTAAACTCATAACAGAACATGGAATTAGCGACAAAATACAGCCCCGCAGAGGTCGAGGCGAAGTGGTATCAGTATTGGATGGAACACAATCTTTTCGCGAGCAAACCCGATAGCCGCGAACCTTATACCATCGTCATCCCGCCACCAAACGTAACGGGTGTGCTGCACATGGGCCACATGCTCAACAACACGATTCAGGACATCCTGATTCGTAAGGCCCGCCTCGATGGCAAGAATGCCTGCTGGGTGCCCGGTACCGACCACGCCTCTATCGCAACCGAAGCAAAGGTTGTAAACCGTCTGGCTGAGCAGGGTATCAAGAAGCGTGACCTCACTCGCGAAGAGTTCCTGAAGCACGCTTGGGCTTGGACAGAGGAACACGGAGGCATCATCCTCAAGCAGCTCCGCAAGCTCGGAGCCAGCTGCGACTGGGACCGTACCGCCTTCACTATGGACGAGAAGCGCAGCGAAAGTGTGCTGAAAGTCTTCTGCGACCTCTATGACAAGGGACTCATCTATCGCGGCCTGCGTATGGTGAACTGGGACCCAAAAGCTCAGACAGTGCTCTCCACCGAAGAGGTTATATATCGTGATGAGAAGAGCAAGCTGTATTATCTGAAATACTACCTTAACGACCCCAAGGACCTTAAGGACCTTAACGCTGAGGGTTGTGTGGTTCATCAGGATTCTAAGGGCTACTATGCCGTTGTGGCTACTACCCGTCCCGAGACCATCATGGGCGATACGGCGATGTGCATCAATCCCAAAGACCCGAAGAACCAATGGCTTCGCGGCCAGAAGGTCATTGTGCCTCTCGTGAACCGCGTCATTCCCGTCATCGAGGACCGCTATGTGGACATCGAGTTCGGTACGGGTTGTCTGAAGGTGACGCCTGCCCACGATGTAAACGACTACCAGCTTGGCAAGACGCACAACCTGGAGACCATCGACATCTTCAATCCCGACGGCACCATCAGCGAAGAGAGTCCGCTCTACGTAGGTATGGACCGCGTGGATTGCCGCAAGCAGATTGTGAAAGACCTTGAAGCTGCTGGCCTCCTCGAGAAGGTCGAAGACTATGAGAATAAGGTAGGCTACTCGGAGCGCAATCAGGACACAGCTGTCGAGCCACGTCTCTGCAAGCAGTGGTTCCTCTCCATGAAGCACATGGCCGACATTGCTCTGCCTCCCGTGCTCGAAGGCAAGCTCAAGTTCCATCCCACGAAGTACGTCACCACCTATCGCAACTGGCTTGAGAATATCCAGGACTGGTGCATCAGCCGCCAGCTCTGGTGGGGACATAGGATTCCGGCTTACTTTGTAGAGCAAGGAGCAGGAAACGAGGAGCAAGAAGAACGTTTCGTGGTTGCCTTGACACCCGAGGAAGCTTTGGCAAAGGCGCAAGAGAAATTTGGCAAGGACATCACAATGGAGATGCTGCGCCGCGACGAGGATGCCCTCGACACTTGGTTCAGCAGCTGGCTCTGGCCCATCTCGCTTTTCGACGGCATCAACAATCCCGGCAACGAAGAAATCAAGTACTACTACCCCACCAGCGACCTCGTGACCGGTCCCGACATCATCTTCTTCTGGGTGGCACGTATGATTATGGCTGGCGAGGAATATATGGGCGACATCCCCTTCCGCAATGTCTATTTCACAGGTATTGTTCGCGACAAGCTCGGACGCAAGATGAGTAAGTCGCTCGGCAACTCGCCCGACCCCCTCGAACTTATCGAGAAGTACGGAGCAGACGGAGTTCGTATGGGTATGATGCTCGCCGCCCCTGCTGGCAACGATATTCTCTATGACGATGCTCTCTGTGCCCAAGGCCTGGCCTTCTGCAACAAGATGTGGAACGCCTTCCGTCTCGTGAAGGGTTGGGAGGTATCAGGCGACATCGCTCAGCCCGAAGCCAACGCAACTTCTATCCAATGGATGCAGGCTAAGCTGAATGCCACATACGCTGAGATTAACGATCTCTACAGCAAGTACCGCCTGAACGAAGCGCTGATGGCAGCCTTCAAGCTCTTCACAGATGAGTTCAGCGGCTGGTTCCTCGAGATGATTAAGCCCGCTTATCAGGCTCCCATCGATGCAAAGACACTTGCTGCCACGCTCGATATCTTCGACCAGCTCCTGCACATCATCCATCCCTTCATGCCCTTCATCACCGAAGAGCTTTGGCAGCATATTGCCGACCGCAAAGAGGGAGAGTCGCTCATGGTGTCTGTCTTCAAGACAGCAGAGCCGACAGCAGAGGATGCCGCACTCATTGCGAAGGTCGAGGAGATGAAGCAGATTGTGAGCGGCGTTCGTGCCGTTCGTCAGAGCAAGAACATCTCTCAGCGTGAGCCTCTGGCCCTGCAAGTAGTAGGTGCAGCAAAGAAGGGTGCAACTAGCATCCCCGCTCTGTCCGACATCATCAAAAAGCTTGGTGGACTGAGTCAGATTGAGGCCGTCAGCGAGAAGGGCGAAGGCACACAGGCATTCCTGGTTGGTACCGACGAGTATGCTGTGCCCATCGGCAACCTGATTGATGCAGATGCAGAGCGCGAGAAGGCCGAGACGGAAATCAAGCGTCTGCAGGGCTTCATGGCAGGCATCGAGAAGAAGCTCCAGAACGAGCGCTTCGTGCAGAATGCGCCTGCCCAGGTCGTAGAACTGGAACGCAAGAAACTTGCCGACGCACAGAGCAAGATTGCGGCCCTCGAAGCAACCCTCAAATCGCTCGGATAGTGAACTACCCTAAACGACCAAACGACTAATTCCCAAAACAACTAAATAATAAAATGAAAGCAAAGTATCTTAGTTTGCTGCTTGCTGCAGCACTAATGGGACAGGCTCCCACTATGGCCTTTAGTAAGGATAACAAAGCAAAAACAGAACAGAAAGTAAAAGACAATAAGAAGGATAGCAAAAAGGGCAAGAAGAACAAGAAGAACCAACCCGCCGAGGCGCCCAAGGACAGTGCCAAGGTGGAAAAGCCCAGCGTGGATAGGAAAGGACTCTTCCATGTGACAAAGATGAAGGAAGACTGGTTCTTCGAGATTCCCGACAGCTTGATCGGACGCGAGTTCCTGACCACTACGCGCTACACCTCGACCCCTGCCGGCATCGGCAAGTTCGGCGGCGAACAGGTGAATCAGCAGACCGTCTATTTCCAGCCGGCTCCCGACAACGGGCTCCTCTTGCGCTCGAAACTTATTGTTAATGTAGCCGACACGGCCGAGAACATCAACCGCGCCATTACCATCAGCAACGAGAATCCCATCATCGGTTCCTTCAAGGTAGAGAGCCACAAGGACAGCATCTATAAGATAAAGGTAAGCCAGTTCTTCAATATGGACAATCCCGCCCTCGGACTGCCCCGCTATGTTAAGGAACAGTTCGCGCTGCAGAATCAGGACATCAGCTACATCGAGGACATCAAGACGTTCCCGATGAACACCGAGGTGCGATTGGTGAAGACGTTCAACGGTGGTAACAACAGCAGAGTGCCCGCTGTCGGACGTACAGGCAAAGCCACCTTCGGGCTGAACATCAGTTTTGTCCTGCTGCCCGAGAAACCAATGATGCGCCGCTACTACGACCCGCGCGTCGGCTACTTCAGCGATGACTACACCAGCTACAGCGATGACCAGCAGCGCGTCGAGGAGAAGCGTTTCGTTTGCCGCTGGCGCCTGGAACCGAAGCCAGAAGACGTGGAGAAGATGAAGCGCGGCGAACTCGTCGAGCCACAAAAGCCCATCGTATATTACATCGACCCTGCAACTCCGAAACAATGGCGCAAGTACCTCATTCAGGGCGTGAACGACTGGCAGGCTGCCTTCGAAAAGGCTGGCTTCAAGAACGCCATCCGCGCCGAGGAATGGCCCGAGAACGACTCAACGATGAGCATGGAGGATGCTCGCTACAGCTGTATCCGCTACCTGGCAAGCCCCATCGAGAATGCCTACGGTCCCAACGTCCACGACCCCCGCACAGGCGAGATTCTGGAGAGCCACATCTGCTGGTATCACAACGTCATGAGCCTTGTGCACAACTGGTACATGGTGCAGTGCAGCAGCATCGACGAGGCCGCTCAGAAGATGAACTACGACGAGGAACTGATGGGTCAGCTCATCCGCTTCGTCTCCAGCCACGAGGTGGGCCACACGCTCGGCCTGCGCCACAACTTCGGCAGCAGCTCAACCGTGCCCGTTGACAGCCTCAGGGACAAGGCATGGGTGGAGGCTCACGGCCACACGCCCAGTATCATGGACTATGCACGATTCAACTACGTGGCTCAGCCCGAGGACGGCATCGACCGCATCGGCATCTTCCCACGCATCAACGACTACGACAAATGGGCCATCCAGTGGGGCTACACACCGATGCTCGACGCTAAGGACGAGGACGAGGACCACAAGATGCTGGAGGAAATGACCGTCCGCGCTCAGAAGAACAAACGCCTCTGGTGGGGCGACGGAGAGGGAGAGAACCGCGACCCGCGCCGCCAGACAGAAGACCTGGGCGACGACCCCGTCAAGGCCAGCTACTACGGCATCCTGAACCTGAAACGTGAAATCAAGGCCCTGCCTTTATGGACTTTGGACAACGACAAGGACCTCTACTGGAGCGACCTCCGCGTCATGTACAACCACATCCGCACCCAGTTCCTCCGCTACATGGGTCATGTCACCCGCAACATCGGCGGCTACCGCATCAACTTCCAACCCAAAGGCTCGGTGGCAGACACCTCTGTGCCCCAGCCGATCGACAAGCAGAAGGCAGCACTCAAATTCATCAACGAGCAGGTACTCAACGAACCCGTATGGCTTCGAGATCTCAGCTATGCAAAGCGTCTCTCTCTCGACCCACAGCAGATGACCAACGGTGTTGGCGAATCGGTCGTAACGAACCTGATGAACCGTCTCGATGCCCTGAACGAGCTCTACAAGCCGCAGGCCTATCTGACAGACCTCACGAAGATGATATTCACAGAGCTCGACAATAACAAGAAGGTAACACCCTACCGCATGGCGCTGCAGAACACGATGTACATGCATCTGAGCCGTGCATACGGTAACGGCAACCAGGCTGTCCGTCCCGCTGTGCTCTATACCCTACAGCAGCTGGAGAAGAAGACGAAGAGCGCCAGCCAAAGCGCCTCCGATGCCGAGAGCCGTGCCCATTGGGCTAACCTCTACGACCAGATTGGACGGTTGCTTTCGTGGAAATAAAGAATTAACAACTCATATGTTGAAAAGAGCGTGTTTTCAAGCACGCTCTTTTTTATATATACTTCCTTTAGAAAAACTCTACCTGTATTCTTAAAGACGCATCCCTACGATGGCACGGACACACCATTTGTTTTGGTTGATGGTTACTGCATCGTTATCGAATAAGGAATTGTTCATCACCAAGGTAGCACCTGCAAAGTAACGTTTTGAGAAGTTGTATATGATGGCTGCACGTTCGTTGAAAATCATGTGAAAGCGCATGTGCTTTGCTTCCCTTTCTTCGCCGTTGACGGTTAGCTTATTCCTATTATAGACAACAAAAGTAGGTAATACAGAAAGATGGAAGAGCCACTTTTTTGCGACCACAAGATTATATCCATAACCGCCGCCAATGCCTAAATGACCAAACTTTATGTTGACATCCGGGGCATTCGGTTTCCTAATCTTCAGATCATCGGTTGTTTTGATGCTGCCTCCCTGGTAACTGATGCCAGCCAGCCAGGAGCCAGCCGAACGACGCTGGATATAGTTTTGGTTAAAGGCAGCAGGGAAAGAGAACTTGCGGTTGTTGAAGGCATAGTAGCCAGCTATGTTGACTATCTTCATGGTAACATCGCCCGATTCCATTTGGTGTATTCCGTCATCGCGCCTAATATCGCCAGAGAGGGTTTCTGAACGCTGGTAACTGAAATCAAGACTGATACGGCTGCTGAAATAATTCAGGTTGAGCTCATAGTCCTTGTAGATTCCCTTCATCTTGGCGGGATTGAGTGAAAAGGATGCCGAGAGACCTCGGTATGAGGCACCCAGACTTATGGTAGTCTTATGCTTTGTGCCGAGGTCTGCCTTGGAGGTAATGCCGTTTATTGTTCCTTTTGCATGGAAGGTGTTTCCCGTCTGGTTAAGCCTTGCTTTCAGCGTCCATTTGCCTTCGGGCCTAACCACATAGTTCGTATCATAGGGAATCTTGTAGTATCGGGCAGAGAGAATGCTGTCCAGCCAGACAATCTTTTCTCGCAGCGTCCGTTTCCGTGCCATGACCTGAATGGGGAAGCACAGCAGAATACCGAAGAGAGCCAAGATGCCGGTACATACTCTGATTCTATTCTTCATGAGGTGGGAGTCCTTCGACGGTGAGTGGTCCGAGGTTGTCCTTGGCAGAGGCGTAAGTGTCGTCACGCTCCTAGTTGATGGGTGTTGGCAGGTTGTTTGTTTAATTGCTTATTCCAGACGTCCTGTCACGCGGAGGTATTCGGTCTCGTAGATTTTCAGTTGTGTCTGTGCCTCGATGAGGTTGCTGCGAGCCTGCTGCCATTGGCTTTGGGCATCCAGAAGGTCGGTCATGGTACACATCTGGTTGTCGTACTTCTGGCGCATAACACGCAGGTTCTCATCGGCCTGCTGACGGCCGACCGTTGCAGTCTCCACCATACGCTGGCTGTCTGTAACGTTCTGGACAGCCTTGCGCACCTCAACCCGCATGCCGCGTTCGTTCTGCTGCAATTGCAGTCTGGCATCGCTGAGGTCAAGCTTTGCCTTCTTGACCTTCTTCAGTTCTGCCCCCCAGTGGAAGATGGGCAAGCTGACAGAAAGCAGAGCCACAGGGTTACCGCCGCTAATGGTATGGTTAATGCCCATCGGATTGGAATTGGGTAGGGTCAGGTCACCCTTCAATCTTAAATTGTCATAGTGTGAATACCGACCCACAAGTGCTACGGTAGGCAGATAGTTGGAACGTGACTTCTTCACCAGCACTTCGTTGGCCTTTACCTGCTGCTGCAGCAAAAGCAGGTCGGGACGGGAGGAGAAGTCTTCACTATATTGACCATTGACCATTGACCATTGACTATTGAAGACGGTGTCGGTGGGGATGATGGTCTGTTCAAAATCAGTACCAATCACGTTTGCCAATGCCAATCCACAGAGTTGTTCGCCATTACGGGCCTTCTGCAGCTGATAATCAACCTCATTTTGTTTGGTAGCGACACGCAGCAGGTCGTTGTCTGTGGCCATCTGAACACTGGTAGCCAGTTTCACCTGGTCGTAGAGTTCCTGCATCTGCCGGGCGTATGCTTCCAGCATCTGCACTTTCGAATGCACGGCTATGAGCGTATAGTAGGCATTGTCAACATCACTGATGACCTGCATGCGAATCTTACGCTGTTGTTCCTCGCTGACGGTCTGGCCGATACTTGTCAGGCGGTTGGCGGATGTTATCTGTCCTCCGGCATAGAGTGGCAGTGTGACACTGATGCCAGCCAGATAGGTGCCGCGTGTCTGCAACGACAATCCCAGAAAATCCTGATCCAATATGTCGATAGTCTTCATGTGGACCATCGTAAAGGAGCCATCCACCTTGGGCAGATACTGAGCGAAGGCTATCTGTCGGTCCAGCTTGGCCTTATCAACTGCATTACTGGCTGTCTTGATTTTCTCATTCTGTTCGAGAGCCATACGTCGGCAGTCGGCGAGAGAGAGATGTATCTGCTCTCCTTGGGCAAGAACGGAAACCGACCATGCAATAACCGATACTATGATAAGATATTTTTTCATAAGTACATGAGAAAGGAATGATTATTTGTTATGGCTTCTTCACCCTGAACACGGTAGCATAGAGGATGGGCAGGAATACGAGGGTGATGAGCGTTCCCATGGTGAGGCCGGACATGATGCAAATAGCCATCGAGCCGTACATGGGGTCGAGCACGAGGGGTGCCATACCGACGATGGTAGTCAGGGAGGCCATGATGACGGGCAGTGCACGGCTGGCCGTAGCATTGCAGATAGCATCGTAGGCACTCTGTTTCTCTTCGTTGCGGAGGCGGTTGATTTCGTCGATCAGCACAAGGGCGTTCTTAATCATCATACCCATAAGGCCCATCATGCCGAGGATGGCGATGAAGGTGAAGGGTTGCCCGGAGAGAAGCAATGCAGGGGCGATACCGCAGAGGATGAAGGGTACGCAGGCGAATATGATGCCTACAGTGCGCCAGTCGTTAAAAAGCAGCAGCAGAATGACGATAATGAAGACAAAGGCAATGGGGAAGAGCTTCATCAGTGATGCCGTGCTCTCGGAAGAGGAGGCACTGTCGCCCTCCCAACTCATTCTGTAGCCTGTGGGTATCTCGATAGCCTCTATTTCCTTGCGGATGCTGGCTTCGGCGCTCTTGTTGGTGGCCTTGGGATCGAGGGAGTTGACGTCGCACTCGGCGAGAATGGTGCGCTGACCATCGACGCGGTAGATGTAATCCTCCTCCCAATCCAGGTTGATGCCTTTGGTGATGGTGCTGAGAGGCGTACTGTTATGCAGTGTACTCTCTATATCCTCTATGCTCTTAGTGCCCGTAATAAGGCCTTGCACGTCATCTGCACTGATATTGGTATTGAGTTGTGTCCATACGGGGATGTCCTGCAAGTTCTGTATCTTGGAGCCGTCCTCGTTGCGCACCTGCATCTGGATAATGACGCTCTTGTCATGATCCTGGATGACGCCGACGGGCATACCGCTTGTTGCGGAGAGTAACGACGAAGCTACATTATTACGGTTAAAGCCGCTGCGGACAGCGTCTTGCTGCACGTAGTCGGCAACAAGCGCCTTGCCCTTGGGCAGCCAGTTGGAGGTGACGCTGTAGGGGTCAATCTGCGAGCTGCGGCGCATGATTTCCTGTGCCTGGTCGCAGAGACGGCGCAGTACGGCGGGGTCGGGCCCTTGGAACTGTACCTGCACAAGGTGGGTTGTGGAAATAGACAGGTTATAGGTACGGAACCGTATGTACGCATCGGGATAGTGCTCGCGAAGTTTGGGTCGCATGTCGGCGATAACCTGCTTGACGGTCTTGAAATTGGGACAGTCAACGATAAGCTCGCCGTAGCGGTCGCCGCCGTTATTCATGGGTCGCACCAGGCTGTAGCGTGTGGGGGTGGAACCCATGGCTGCTGCTACACGCTCTACACGCTCGTCCTGCAGCAGTTCTGCCGTCATTTGCTTGAGGTCGCGCTGTACACGGTCGGGGCTGGTCTGGTCGGGCATATAGTACTCGACAACAAACTGCTTGTAGTCGAAGTCGGGGAAGAAGATCTGCTTGACGTTCATAAAGCCCCAGACACTGAGAACGAGGGCTATGACGGCAATAACCAGGGTCAGTGCCTTATAGTTAATGAGCACACCTATCAGGGAGCGGACGATGCGGCGCAGGGGATTCTCCTTCTGCTCGCCACCGCCGGCACCCGTCTCCTTGCGTGTCGGACGCAGAGGCATCCAGGCTACAACCGTGGCTGGCACCTGTGCGATGGCGAAAAGCCATGAAGCCAGCAGCGAGATGCATAGCACGAGGAAGAGGTCGCGGCAGTATTCGCCGCCCGTCGTGGGCGAGAGGAAAGTGGGCAGGAACGTCAGTACGGCTATGACGGTAGCACCCAGCATGGGGATGGCCGTGTTTCCGCCGATGCGGTACAGATAGGTCTTGGGGCCGACGCCGCGTTTGCGGTCTTCCAGTATTCCGTCGAGGATGACGATAGCGTTATCCACCAGCATACCCATCGCCACGATGAATGCTCCGAGCGAGATACGTTGCAGTGTGCTGTCCATGAGCAGCAGGACGGGGAAGGTGATGGCAATGCTCAGCACCAGTCCAAGGCCGATGATACAGCCGCCGCGAAGACCATAGATGAACATGAGTATGATGATGACGATGAGCACAGACTCCAGCAGGTTAATCATGAAGCCACTGATGGCGGAGTTCACTTGGTCGGGCTGGAAGAATATCTTCTGTGTCTCGAAGCCTACAGGCACACGCTGCATCACTTCTGCCAGCTTGGCATCGACAGCAGCACCCACGTCGGGCACCACAACACCTTCGTTTGTCGTCAGACAGATGCCCAATGCCGCCTTACCGTTCACGAAGAACCCGCCTGTCTGCGGCTCCTTGTAGGCACGCTCGATGGTTGTTATATCGCCAAGCCTGATGAGCTTGCCGCCCGTTGAGCGGATAAGCAGGTTGGACACGTCTTCCTCGTCCTGCAGTTCGTCGCTGACGCGTAGCTGTATGCGTTGGAGAACATCGGCAGGGCTCTCGTCGGAGCGCGCTTCCGTCGTCTCGTACATACCTGCGTTCACAGCCTTGCCGGCATTCTGCAGGGCCATCATTACCTGTGTGGGAATGATACCATTGCGGGCCAGTTTCTCTTTGGATATGATGACATTGATAACCTCGGAGCGTGTGCCGACGATGTTGATGCGCTTCACACCTTTCACCGTCAGCAGTTCGCGGCGTACCAACTTGGCGTACTTCTCCAGTTCGCTGTAATCGTAGCCGTCGCCCGTGAAGGCGTAGAAGAGACCATAGACATCGAGCATGTCATCGACGACGATGGGCGGATAGCAGCCGGATGGTAGTTTGGAAGCCGCATCGCCTGCCTTGCGCCGCAGTTGGTCGAAGTGCTGCTCCATTTCTTCCATCTTCACGGTGCTTTCGAATTTCACAGTGATGATAGCCATGCCCGGCTTACAGTCGGTATTGAGATGCTTGACGTCGGGGAGTGTTCGCAGCTCGTCCTCCATCAACTGCACAGCTTTCAGTTCCACCTCATGGGCGGTGGCTCCCGGATAGACCAGTGCCACCGATGCCTGTTTGATGGCTACGGCGGGGTCTTCCAGCTTGGGCATACTCAGGAAGCTGAAAATACCCATCATAAATATTCCGACGACGAAACTCCAGAAAATAACCGGTCGTCGTACAAAGAATTCAGTGAGTCCTCTTACATTCATAGTTTTTCATTTTTCACTTTTCACTCTTCACTGGTTCCCCCTAAAGGGGGTTAGGGGGTCTTTACAAGAGGTCTCCCACGTTACTTGTCTCACCTGTGACAACGCGCACGATCTCACCCTCTGTCAGATGGGTCACACCAGCCTTCACTACTTCGTCGGTAATCTCCAGGCCGCTGGTGATTATCACTTTTCCGTTCTTATCGACCTTGTTGGCTGTTACGGCGCGGCGGCTGAGCTTATTATCCTTGAGCACCCAGACGTAGCTCTTGCCTGCATCCTCGAAGACAGCTCCAGTCGGAACGGTCAGCACCTCATTCTCGGAAGCACGTGCCTCGATATAGACATCCACGCTCTGTCCTGGACGGATAGGTGCGCTGGTAGCCAGACGCACGTTGTAGAGTTGGTTGGCATCGGCCTTGTGCAGGATGGCAATGATGTCCAGCGGATAGCGCTGTCCGTTGTGGATGAAGTAGGCGCCGTCGTAGCGGTCGTAGTCGCGTGCAACATCGCTGGGAACATTGATTTGTATCTCGCGACGGCGGTCATCGACGAGCGATATGACGGGTGTGCCTACGCCCACCATTTCGGACTGTTCGCGGTGCACGCCTTGTATGTAGCCGTCGCAGGGAGCTGTGAGACGCGTGTAGCTCAGCTGGTTCTCAGCATTCTGCAACTGCAGTTCCAGCAGTTCCAGCTTGCTTGTTGCCAGTTCGTAGTCATTGCCGTTCATAGCATTGCCTTCGTAGAGAGCCTTCATGCGTTCTACCTGACGGTGCATCTGGTCGAGTTGGACGCGTGCATTATCCACGGCAATCTGATAGTCCTTGGTGTCGAGCTGTGCCAATAGTTGTCCGCGACGCACATGCTGTCCCTCCTTGACGGGGATAGACTGAATCTGTCCGCCAGCACGGAAACTGAGGCTGATGGTGGCATTCTCCTTCACCACGCCCGAGAAGTTCTTCACTTCCCTACCCTCGATTGCTGTGGGATGTGTAGTCATCACGCTGTGGATGACCGTTTCTGCGGCTCCTTTCTTGTCGCTACTGCCACACGCCGTCAGCAATCCTGCTGCAGCCAGAGTCAAAACAAAAAAACCTGTTGCTTTCATATTTTGATATTGATTTTAGTTTTATTTTTGACTATAATCTGTTGTCTGTTTATTCCCCCCTAAAGGGGGTTAAGGGGTCCTCAAAATTCGTATCCCAGATCCAGGAAGAAGTATGGCACCTTAGTGTGGTTGCTATAGCCTAAAGTGGCACCAAGAGGGCCGAAGATGGTATTGTAGTAATAGGCTATCTGACCACCCAGCAGTGTGCGGTCGTCGAAGAGCTCCTTCAACTTGTTGGACTGTTGGGCGGCTGCAATGCGCAATAATACGTAATGGTTTCTGCCTATGCGCTGTTGTCCCTGAAGTTGAACGGCAATAAACTGTTTGCGTACGTACTCCATGTTGCCGACTCCTGCGAAAGGCATCTGCTGCTGGATGTAATGGCCAAACCAATTGCCGCCGATGATGTTGCCATAGACGAGGGGAACCACGTCTCCGAAGAGCAGGCGGCCATAGACCATAGGTTGGAGGGTGAACCGCTTACCAAAAGTGAACGACATGCGCCAGTTGGCACTGACATCGCTCATGCCCGTTTGGCCTTCAAGACGCAGGAAATTGTCTGTCAGGTAGGCATATTCGGCCTTGAAGCGGGCACCGTGAGTGGGGAATATCCAATTGTCCTCGCTATTATAGTCAGCGCGGGCACGATAGCTGAAATAGTGGTCGTTATTGAGTATCACGTTGGCGGGCGAATTATCCGCCATCAATATGTCACGGTACCTCACATAATCCCAGCGCAGTCCCATCTGCAGGTTGAAGTGGCGGACATCGAAATTAAATGGCAGCACCTCAGCCTGGTGCTGATGGTATAGGATGCTGTAGTCGCGGTCTCCATTGAGATAGACGTCCACATCATTCCTGCGGAAGGAATAGGAAACAGTAGGCCGGGTAAAGCTGAGCGGATGGAAGGTCAGGTCGCCCTTCACCATCATGCGTTTGCCCAGTCTGAGTGTGATGTCGGAGTTAATTGGCGTTGATGTTTTGAAGGGGATTTCGGCACTGACCTGCAGGGAGGCATGTTCCTCCGTATCGTAGCGCATGCCTGCATGCAACTGGACAGATTTGCGGTTGCCAGCCGAGATAATAACGCGTACGCCATCCCTGTCGGGTACAAACCGGCACTCGGCCGTCTGATAGAAAAGGTCGGTACGCATGCAGGTGGTAATTTCCTGAGCAGAGTTAGCATCGATGCTGTCGTTCTTCTGCAAGTGGAATTTCTGGCGCAGGAACATCTCAGTCTGCGGCGTCATATTCTCGAAGGTATAGCTAGTCACGCGCTGCTTCTCATTCATCACTTGCGGGCGCAAGGGATGCAGAATGGTGGGACGGAACGTATTGTCAATACCGATACGCTGCTTCAAGGCAATAATCTCATCCCAGTGTCGCATGGCTTCCTCCTCACCTCGGCGGATGAGGGTGTCAATAGCTGCAGCAGAGAAACTGGCAGTGCCGTAGCCCTTGGTATCCACCTGCATGTGCAGGTCTGTGATGGCTAGGTTTTCTTCCACCTTGTTTTTACAGTTCACGTCCACTATCTGGCCTATGATGCTCATGGTGCCGCCCAGATCTTCAGCCACCTTCGGAGCACCCTGCACGGTTACACCGATGATAATATCTGCTCCCATCTCTTTGGCAACATCGGCAGGGTAGTTATTCTTCAAGCCACCGTCCACCAGCACCTTTTCCCCTATCCTGACGGGCGAGAACGCTCCGGGGATAGACATAGAGGCGCGCATTGCCTGCGGGAGTCGCCCGCTATGGAAATCCACCTCTGAGTTATCCACGATATCTGTTGCCACACAGGCAAAGGGGATGGGCAGGTCTTTCGAGAAGTCCAGCGAGTCGGTATAACCCGTACATATATGCTGAAACAGTTCTGCCAGGTTCTTTCCCCTGATCAGACCGCCGGCATTCGAGTCTCGCTTGCCTATAGTCAACCCCGTAGTAAAGACGTATGTGTACTGTCTCAACCTGTCCCGAAGGCTCTGCCGGCGCAGGTCCTCCTTGTCGCTGATGACATAGCCCCAGTCTTGTGCCCGAGCTACAGAGTCAAGAGCGTTGGCGTTGTAACCTATGGAATAGAGTCCGCCGATGATGCTGCCCATCGACGTGCCGGTAATGATATCGACAGGTATGCCAGCCTTCTCCAGCACCTTCAGCACCCCGATGTGTGCCATACCCTTCGCACCACCGCCACTGAGTACGATGCCGACTTTCTTGCGGGGCTGTTCTTCCTCCTGAGCACTCGTTGCCTGACATATCATTACTACAGCGGCAAGAATCAATAATTTTGATTTAATCATTTCTATTATTGTCGTATTGCAAATATAATGGTACACAGAGAAAAATACGGACTCGACTCATATTATCACATATACCTTTTTATAATTATGGTTGCAAAGGTACGAAAAAAAAACTGATTTTAATACTTTTTTATCTTTATTTTTTCATTTCGTTAGTCTGGCGGACATCTGTGAGAAGACTTTCTATGTACATTTTACTTTCCCACGAACGCCTTAACCTTCGGTCGAGCCTGCTCACGCTCGGCAGAATCAAAGCAAGCTTGAATCTATTGTCGCTCAATCGCAGCCTTGCCCGCATCGCTCTTGTTGAACCTCACCAGTCTTTCGACTGCTTTCACTTTAAGTGCAATAATTGAATAAAAAAAATAATGATGTAAAAATATTTCCTGTTCCTTAAAACCTTTTCCTTGATCCGTGTTTTTGCGCCCTAACTAGGAAAATCTTCCTCGTGCACTAGGAAAATATTTTTCCCTGGTTATGCCGCAAAAAGTGATGCTAATGTCTGTTTTTGCATCATGCAAAGGTACAACTTTTTCCGAAACTGTGCAAGAAAAATCCAAAATATTTTTCCTATGGGGCGAAGTTTTTCACTTTTTCACTTTTTCACTTTTGACATTTACATTTTGGGAAACTTGAAGCGGGAATTTTACTATATATATATATATAGTAATTATAATTATTATGAATAATTATCCCTTCTCCATCTTCCAAGCAGTCCCTCTTTGGCAGTTTTCTATTTGTATAAAAAATATCCTTGAATTTCATTCGAGTTTATTCTTTGGAAAACCTTAATGTCAAAAGTGAAAAACTGAAAAACTGAAAAAGTAGAATAACAGAAGTTCTGATTTTCTCTGTGAGGGATTGAAAAATTTCGCAAATTTCTTGCGCTCTTTCAGTGCTCAGACGCAGGCGGAAGGGACAGGTCTCTAAGATAGGATGCATCTCGGAAATAAAAGAAAAACAAGTTTTCCCTTTGTATTTCGCTCGCTTATTCGTACCTTTGCACACAAAAACATAGAATACTATGCCATTAAGACTTCCAGACAGGCTGCCTGCCATAGAGTTCCTCAAGAACGAAAACATCTTCGTACTGGGCGACGAACGGGCGAACGCTCAGGATATCCGTCCGCTGCGCATCGCCATCCTAAACCTCATGCCCTTGAAAATCACTACAGAAACGGACCTCATCCGACTGCTCTCCAACAGCCCGCTGCAGCTGGAGGTGCACCTGATGAAGGTGAAGGCGCATACAAGCAAGAACACGCCCATCGAACACATGCGGGCCTTCTACCGCGACTTCGAGGAGATGCGGCACGAGAAATTCGACGGCTTCATCATCACCGGAGCGCCCGTGGAACACCTCGACTTCGAGGAGGTGAACTATTGGGACGAGCTGTGTGACATCTTCGCCTGGGCCCGCACTCACGTCACCAGCACGCTCTACATCTGCTGGGCCGCACAGGCCGGACTCTACTTCCACTACGGAGTGCCAAAATACCCGCTGCCGGAGAAGAAGTTCGGCATCTTCCCACAGGTGCCGCTCGTACCCCGGCTGCCTATCTTCCGAGGCTTCGACGATGTCTTCTACATGCCGCATAGCCGCCACACGGAGATTCGCAAAGAGGACATCTTGGCTGTGCCAGAACTGACCATCATCGCCGAGGGACCGCTGAGCGGCGTGTCGATGGTGATGGCACGGGACGGACGCGAAATCTTCATCACAGGGCACTCGGAGTATTCGCCCATGACGCTCGACACGGAGTACAAGCGCGACCTGGGGAAGGGCCTGCCCATCCAGAAGCCCTACAACTACTACCGTGACGACGACCCGGAAAAGGGACCGCTCGTCATCTGGCGCGGACACGGGAACCTGCTCTTCCAAAACTGGCTCAACTACTACGTTTACCAGGAAACGCCATACGATGTCAATGAAATCTGCTAACGGAGCGGGGCTACCTATTGAACTGTTATCCCCAGCCAAGAACCTGGAGTGCGGCCTTGCAGCCATCGATCATGGGGCGGATGCCGTCTATATCGGGGCGCCTCGGTTCGGAGCAAGGGCTGCAGCCGGCAATTCCGTGCAGGACATCGGCCAGCTGTGCGCCTACGCCCACCGCTTCGGAGCCAAGGTCTATGCGGCCGTCAACACGCTGCTCTACAACAACGAGCGGGAGGAAGCACGCCTGCTGACCTGGGAACTCTACCGCGCCGGAGTGGATGCCATCATCGTTCAGGATATGTTTTTCTGCTCTCTCCCCATCGGAGAAAACGGCGAGGGCCGACCACCCATTCCACTGCACGCAAGCACCCAGATGGACAACAGAACTATCGAGGATGTCAATGAGCTTAAAAATCTCGGACTCAGACAAATAGTCCTAGCACGTGAACTATCACTTGAACAGATACACAGCATCCACGAAGCGGTGCCGGAGGTACGGATAGAGGCCTTCGTGCACGGTGCACTTTGCGTCTCCTACAGCGGCAGATGCTATGCCTCGGAGTACTGCTTCGGACGTTCGGCCAACCGCGGCGAGTGTGCCCAGTTCTGCCGCCTGCCCTTCTCGCTGGAAGATGCCGAGGGACACACACTCATC
>Ga0310690_10001810_pt1 | contig 37036 bp, 24 predicted proteins | sample AusTroGonzalo_MG_2_FD_207661 | JGI IMG/M metagenome (GOLD analysis project Ga0310690, IMG submission 207661) | Bovine rumen microbial communities from tropical cattle in Woodstock, Queensland, Australia - Gonzalo_04 (v2) (version 2) | ecosystem: Host-associated > Mammals > Digestive system >...
CGCCGTGAAGTACACGATGTTCGAACCGCCCAGCGACACTGAGTAGTTTTCGGGTTTTTCCACATAGGCTTCTGCATTCACCCTCTGTGGCAGCAGCCAAGCGAAGAGCGCCAGCAGCATCAGTAGCCACGGCCTGCCATGAGCCTGTCGAATGGACTTGCCCTGAGCCCGTCCTGAGCTCGTCGAAGGGGCCCATAGAATGGACCACCCTCGCAAGATGTTTGAAGTTTGTTTCATAATGTTAGTTTAACTATTATTATTTGGTATATGTTTTTTCCGTAAGGAGCGAACTCTTTTTCCGTTAGGAACGAACTTTTTTTCCGTCCCGTACGGACTTATTTTAATTCACAATTCATAATTCTTAGTTCATAGTTTCGTGCCATTTCTAACGCAAACCGCCGGGACTCCTTGCGGGGAATCTCGGCGGATATAAATCTCGGAAGATTTCGGGCTGTCGCCCGTGTCAATGAATCAGAGTAGTCCGTTCATTTTCATCCAACGCCTTCCTGGAGGCGTAAACCACAAATAGATGAGTGCTATCAAGCACGGCAGACCAACTCCTCTTCAGCATGATGTCCTGATGGTGGACCCCGAGATTTTTATCCGTTTGTGTCAGTATGTTAAAGAACGCGTGAGACAAAGCCTCGATGATTGATATCATCTTGCAAATTTACGCAATTTTCCACAAAAAACATACTGCCTCAAACCCCTCACCCTCAGGTTTTGCAGATTTTACAACAATTTTTGCATATTTTGAAACTATTCCTCAACATTTTATAGTTAATACAAAACAAAAATGCCAGAAAAACGGTTCCCCAGCAAAAAACTTATATTAATTCAAAGAAAACGAGACTGCATGTGTCATAAAGGTCATTAGGTCATGAGTGTTATTAAGGATTTTTAATAGGGAGGGTGATTTCCGGCTAATAATAAATATAATATATTATTATGCGGATTTTCGCACTCCGAATTGCTTAATGACATTCGTGACACATGACATTCGTGACCTATTCAGTTCCATGATTCAGGTGTCAGGTTTCAGGTGGTTACTTGAAACTTGAATCTTGAAACTTGAAACAGAAATTTTTAAAAAATTCTTGACTAGTATTCGTGAACCGCAATGGCGATGTCGTACCTTTTGCAGTGTCAATCCGGAACGACAAAGCACTTGCGGAAAAACTGCTCGGCGAAGCAGATTTTTCTCCTCGGCGGAGGAGATTAAATTGCTCGGTAAAAGAAGAGAAAGGCCCCCGACCCCCTTAAAGGGGAGAAACGGAAACAACTTTACAAATTGACTTCCGCGACTACAATCGCGCCTTTTTGCGCTCCCTTTGGGTCTTCGCTAGGGCTCAGGCGGCAAAGCCGGACGTCTCAGGTGCAGGTGGAAGGTGCTAAAGCATCTAAGAACAGTCAACAGACCTCCGCGCCTTAGCGGCGCTCTATGGTGACATTCATTCCGGAAAAATATAATATACTAAATCCTGCCGAATTTAGGTAATTTTGACTAAAATCGACAGGATTTAACCCTTGAATAAACCCGGAAATCTTCTATTTCGAGCCGCCGCCGAGGGCGATGTAGAGGGCAATAATGGCCTGCGTGGCGTAGTACATGTTCATCGCTTCGCTGAGCTGGGCAGTGAGCAAGGACTCCTGGGCGGTGAGCACTTCCAGATAGTTAGCCTTGCCGTTGTCCATCAGTTCGTGGGTGCCGGTGTAGGCTTCGTGGAGTGTAGCCACCTGACGGGAATAGTACCCATCTTTTTCGACTGCAGCCTGAAAGTCCGCGAGGACCTGGTTGACCTCGTTGCCTGCATCGATGACGGTCTGGGTGTAATTGCCCAGCAGATCCTGCTCCGTCAGCTTCGCAATCTTCAGGCCGGCCTTCAGCTGACCACGTGTGAAGATGGGCTGCGTCAGCTGGCCCATGATATTGAGCAGCAGTTTACCCGGGTCAACGACGGTACCACCAGCGTTGTTGGTCCATCCCAAGGTGCCCGAGAGCGTGAGGGTGGGGTAGAAGGCGGCACGCGCGATCTGTGTATTGTAGTAGGCTTCCTCCAGCATGTGCTCGGCCAGACGGATGTCGGGACGATTGCGGAGCATCTCGGCCGAGAAACCGCCGTTGGCAATGGAGGTGCTCAAGTCGTGGGCTCCCCACTTGTTACGCGCGATACGCTGCGTCGGGATGGCCAGCAGTTTGCAGAGCGCAATCTCCGTATAGAGAATGCTGCCGCGCACTTCGACGATCTGCGTCTTTACGTTCAACCACGACGACTCCATCTGGTTCACGGCTGTGGAGTAGGCTTTGCCGTTTTCCCAAAGCGACTTCTGTGTTTCCAGGGAGGCGCTCCAGAGGCTATCGGTCTGTATGAGGATTTCCAACTGACGGTCGAGGGCCTGCAGCATGCTGTAATGCTGTGCTATGGCGCTGACCAGGTTGGAGCGTACTGCATCCTCGCTGCACTGCGCTTGCAGGACCACTGCTTCCGCGGCGCGTTTCTTGTTGGTGATGCTACCGAACAGCTCGATATCCCAGTCCATCTGCAGCGGCTTGCTGTAGGTCTTGGTGACGGGACTGCGGTCGAAACTCGACAGCGTGCCCTGAGGGGCAAAAGTGAACGCAGGGAGATAGCCCAGGCGGGCGGCCTTCAGCGATGCCGTGCTCTGCTCTACGAGGATGCGAGCAGAGGCGAGGTTGGTGTTATTGGCCAGTGCCTGCTCGATGAGCTGCTGCAGGAGAGGGTCAGTAAAGAACTGGCGCCAGCTAACAAGTATATCCCCCTCGCCATTAGGAGAGGGGTTAGGGGTGAGGCTCCCCATGACGTCTGCTGGTATCTCCGTTTTCGACTCGTATTTCTTATAAAGGCCGCAGCTTGTGAGCAGTAGGCTCACTGCTATTGCGGCATTGATATTCCTATAATTCATAATTCTTTGATTCTTTAGTTCCGCCTGCACCTGAGCTTTGCGAAGAATTAAGGCGCGCTGTTAAGGCGCGGAACACAATTCATAGTTATTTCTTATGGCCGCTTTTACAATATTACTATATATTGTTATAACGTTATTACGACATTTTTTGATCGGCCGATTCTTCATCCTTCATTTCCACGCCTTGGAATTTCTCGTGCAGCTTCTGGAACACAATGAAAAAGGCGGGTACGACAAAGAGTAGGGCGATGGTACCGATGGTCATACCGCCGATGACGCCCAATGCGAGGGAGCGGTTGCCATTGGCACCAGCTCCGCCTTCGATAACGAGCGGAATCATACCCGCTATCATCGTGACTACGGTCATCAGGATCGGGCGTAGACGCTCCTTGCAGGCCTCGAAGGCTGCATCCATGATGCTCAAGCCCTGAGCGCGGCGTTCGCTGGCAAACTCAGTGATGAGGATGGCTGTCTTCGCCAACAGACCAATCAGCATAATCACACCTGTCTGCAGGTAGATGTTGTTGTCCATGCCGGGTATCTGATTAATATAGCCGAGGTATGCAAATACGAAGGCACCCATCAGTCCGAAGGGCACAGAAAGCAGCACGGCCCATGGCGTGAACCACGAGTTGTAGAGCGATGCCAGAATGAGGTAAATCAGGATAGCACAGATAACGTAGATGAGGGCGGTGGCATTGGAGCCGGCAGACTCCTCCAACTCGCGCGACATACCGCTGTACTCATAGGTGGCACTAGAGGGCATCTCCTGCCTGAACACCTCGGCGATGACTTTGTGAACGTCACCCTCGGTGTAGCCGCTGCCTGGAGATACGTAGCAAGTGATGCTTTGGAACAGGTTGAAGTGCTCGATATTGGCCGGGCCCACAATCTGTTTCAGACTGACGAACTCGGAAATAGGTGCCATCTTGCCGTTACCCACCTGCACGAAGATGTTTTGCAGCGCCTGCGGGTCAAGACGGTACTCGGGCGATGAAGCTGCCATGATGCGATAGACCTTACCAAACTGGTTGAAGTTGCCGACATACGCGCCACCGCAGAAAGTGCCAAGTGTATTCAGTACGACGGCAGGCGACACACCGGCGCGGTCGCACTGGGCAGGGTCAACATCAACTTGATACTTCGGGAAGCGCTCGGAGTACGTTGACATGGCAGAGGCAATCTCCGGACGGTCAGATAGTTTGGCCAGGAAATGCTCAGTATGACGGGCAAACTCCGACAGGTTGCCATCGGTGGGATCTTCGACAATCAGGGTAATGTCGTTACTCGTGCCATAGCCAGGGATCTGCGGCATCTGGAACGGCAGCACCCGCACGTCCTTGATGTCCTGGCAGTCGAAATAGAAACGATACTTGATGAGTTCTATATAATGGTTCATTCCAGGACGCTCTTCCCAGTTCTTCAGTCGGATAACCATCGTAGCATAGTTGGACCCTGCACCTGAGTACATACCATAGCCGCAGCATACAGCGAAACTCTCCAACTCGGGAATATTCTTCACCTTCGATTCCACTTGTCTCACCATCTCGCGTGTCTGCTGCAGCGTGGCGCCTTCTGGGCATTGCAGCTCAACTAGCAGCACACCTTGGTCCTCCTGTGGCACTAGGCCAGAAGGCAGACTCTTCATGAAGAACACCAGCAGTACGGCGGCTACGGCCAGCAGGCCCCAGGCAATAATGGGGCGCTTGATAAACTTCCGGACAGCCTTGCTGTATTTGTTGGAGATGGCATTGTAGCTGACGTCGTAAGCTTTCCTGGTGTAGTAGGTCAAGCTCTTGCCCTGCTTGCCTTCCGTTACTTTCATCATGATAGCACAGAGAGCCGGGCAGAGCGTCAGGGCCGACACACACGACAGTCCGACAGAAGAGGCAATCGTCACGCCGAACTGGGTGAAGAACGTGCCTGAGGTGCCGGGCATGAATGTCACGGGGATGAACACGGCCATGAATACCAAGGTACACGATACCACGGCTACCGACACCTCACTCATGGCCTGGCGGGTGGCTTCGCGGGCATCGCTGATGCCATTCTCCATCTTAGCCATCACGGCCTCGACCACCACAATGGCGTCATCCACCACCGTACCGATGGCCAGCACGAGGGCAAACAGCGTCAGGATATTGAGCGAGAAGCCTGCCATCTTGACAATGGCGAAGGTACCCAGCAGCGACACGATAATCGAGATAGAGGGAATGATGGTAGCCTTGAAGTTCTGCAGGAAAAAGAACACCACGAGCACCACGAGAATGATGGCGATGACAAGCGTCTCCACCACGTTGTGGATGGCAGCGAAAAGGAAGTCATCACTGGTCATCAAAGTCACGAACTCCAGTCCGGCAGGTATTGATGACTTCATTTCCTCGAACGTTTTGTTGATGCGGGCATTCACCTCGGTGGCGTTGGCCCCCGGAGCCTGGAACACCATAAACATCGCACCCGGACGGTCCTGGATGTTCGACGTGAAATTGTAGCTCATGGCACCAATCTCCACCTCGGCCACATCGTTCAGGTGCAATATGCCGCCGCCACTGGTGCGCAGTACGATGTCGTTAAACTCCTCGACACTCTTCAGCGTACCCTTGTACTGCATGGAGTACTGGTACGAGTTCGTCGACAGTTCACCCAGGGTACCCACAGCCGCCACGAAACTCTGTCCGTCGATGGCCGCAAAGATGTCGTTAGGTGTCAGGCCATACTGGGCCATCACATCGGGCTTCAGCCAGATGCGTAGGGCGTAGGTGTTGCCCAGGCTCTGCACGTTACCCACACCGGTGATACGCATCAGACGGGGCTTGACGTTGATATCCACATAGTTCGACACGAAGTCCTCATCGTACTTTCCGTCGGCACTCTTCACAGCGAAGATCTGCAGGATATTGTTCTGGCGTTTCTCCACTTTCACACCGACCTTGTTCACGTCGGCAGGCAGTAGGGCCTGGGAACGGGTCACGCGGTTCTGCACGTTCACGGCCGCCATGTCGGGATCGACACCCTGCTTGAAATACACATTAATCTCCACATCACCGTTCGACGAGGCTTTTGAGGTCATGTAGGTCATATCCGTCACACCGTTGATAGCCTCTTCGAGTGGCTGAATGACTGACTTCATCACCGTGTTCTCGTCCGCACCGGTGTAGCTCGTGCTGATATTCACCGTAGGCGGTGCGATGTCGGGATATTGCTCTACTGGCAGTGTGCTCATCGAGATGTAGCCCACCAGCGCTATAACAATCGAGATGGCACACGCCATCACGTATTTATTGATGAATATATTGTTTTTCATCTTAATTGTCAATTATCAATTATCAATTGTCAATTAAAACAGCACTCTCTGTCCTTCCGTCACGTTGTTGGCACCGGTGGTTACAATCCGGTCGCCTACATTCAAACCGTTGGTAATGATGAAGTCCTTACCATTGCCTGCATCTTCTGTTGTAACTTCGATGGCAGTGGCTGTACTGTCGGCCTTTACCTTATAAACCAGTGACTTGTCCTGGAGGCGCACCACTGAATACTGGGGAATGACAATCACATCCTTCTCGGCGAAAGGCATCACTACCGTGCCCTGGATGCCGGAGTATAGATGACCGTCGGGATTGGGGAACGACACCTTACTAGTCAGCGATCCTGTAGCGTCATTCACGATACCCGTCAAGCTGATGACGCGGCCCTTATAGGGATACTCCGTGCCGTTCTTCATGACAAACGTCGCTTCGGGCATTTTGGCAAGATATTTCTCTATGTCGGATGCCTTCACGCCTCCCTGCACCATGGACTCGACAACAGCTTCCGTAACTGATATCTCTGCATTCATCGTCGTATTGCCACTCAGCATGGTCAAATGTGTCAGCGGCGACACTTGGTCACCGATACGCACGGGAATCTCGCCGATAATTCCGGATACAGAAGCCGTGATGGTGCAGAAGCCAAGGTTCACTTTCGCGCGGTTTACCGATGCTTTTGCCTGAGCCACCGTTGCCTGGGCCTGTTTGTAGGAGTTCTCGGAGTTGTTCAGCATATAGCTGCTCACAATTTTCTTCTCGAACAGGTTCTTGTTCGACTCGTACTCCAATTTTGCGGAGTTCTCTTGAGCCAGGGCAGCCTGCAGGTTAGCCTCTGCGGCCTCCAGGTCCAGTTGGGCGTTGCGCTGGTCGATGACGAAGAGCGTCTGTCCCTTCTTCACCTGCTGACCTTCGGCCACGCAAATCTTCATCAACTGGCCACTGACCTGTGGCGTTATCGTCACGTCGTTCTGACCCTTCATCCTGGCACTGAACTTATAGGGGAGCTCAATGTCCGATTTCTCTACTGTCATTGTCTCGAACGACGACTGTGTCATTTTGGGCTCGTCTATGCCGCACGACACTAACCCGGCTATGGTGCCGAGCATCAAAGTCCATTTAATTGATTTCATTTTCCTGTTTTTTATTTTTTATGATGTATTTAGTTTTTCCCTGCAAAGTTAAGAAAAATTTAACAAATAACATAGCCCCGAATGCATTCTGCATTCAGGTTTTGCAGATTCTGCAATTTTTTTTGCAGATTTTAAGACTCGAACAACTAAATTACTCCCCCGTGTTACGCATCCAGGCTGTTACGGACTGTCCGGTACGCTGCTTGAAGGCGAGGCCGAAAGTGCTGTAACTCCGGTAGCCGCTGTCGCGGGCCAGTTGCTGGGCAGTGACGGACTGATGTGCTGCGGTAGCCTCGCGATAAAGTCTTATGAAATGGTCGATACGGAGGTCATTGATATAAGCATTGTAAGTCGTGCCCTGACGGGAGAAATACTGGCTGAGATAGAAGCGGTTGATGCCAAGAACCTGGGCCAACTGGAGAAGGGACAGGTCGTGCTGTAAGTAAAGTTGCGTGTTCACGCAAAGCTCATCCAACAATTCTTCGATATTGGAGGGAATGGACAACGGCTGGCGTTTCCGCGTCGGGAGGTTTTTTTCTTGCGCCGCCTCTGGAGTGGACTCGAAAAACACCGCTTCCATCGAAGAATTTTCCAACTGCGGCAACGTTTCCACACGCCACAGCAGGAGGCCGAAGGCTACCAGTTCTCCGAAATGCAAGATATAGATTTGGATGGTGTCGATGCCAACGAGTGCATAGAGGATAAATAACAACAGGCAGACGAGTGACACCGTTTGGCTCAGCCATACCTTTTTATTTTCCAGGTCGGCATAGTTGTCGTTCAGCCACCGTCCGTATCTCCTAACGGCAAATACCATATATATCGTAAAGATTGCATAGAGCAACAGAAGGTATACAATGGCTATGTTCAAGAATATGTCATTGGGGAATGCAATGTACAGAGCCCCAATCACAACGTAAGGTACCAAGGCCACGACAATAGGCCAGACGGGGCGCTTGCGGTCCTGGAGCATGGCAAGCAGTGTGCCGGCGATGGTGATCAGCATCCCAACGCAGTCAACCACAGCAACCACCACATAGCTTACAGAACGTATGTCGCACGAATAGATATAGAAGAAATACCATAAAACATGGCCCAATGCCATCGCAGCAAAGAACGATGCTGCCCAACGGCGCAGCCGCAACGGCGGCGTAACGCCAGGCGCAAAGGCATTGCCCCGGCGCAGCAGCAGGTAAACGGCTGCAATCATTGGTACCACTCCCGTTATGCCATAGATTATGAAAAAAAATATCGCCTCAGTTGGTATATGTTCGAAAATCATGGATTCAAAATTTAAATCTGGCCATTCGACGGTGCAAAATTACGAATAAGTGAGCAAAACACCAAATTTCTTCGCTCATTTCTGTTTCTGGCGGTGCTGCCATAGTTCGTAGGAGTTTATCATGTTCTGCCATAGGACATAACAGCCTGCTCCTACACTGGAAAGCGGACTCAGATACAACCACGCCACCCAAATGGCCAGGGCTGTGTTCTTCTGGAACATTCCCTGTACAGTACAGCACTTTACGCGGTAATGACGTCCGATGAGGTTCCCCACGACATACTGGAAGATGGAGGTGAGCAGTGTGAGCAGGGCAATGAACAGGAGTACCCTCCAGCCCGATTCGGACTGCATGATATTGCGTAGGGTGACGCCTGCCGTGATAGAGAGGGAGAAAGCCCAGCTGTAGAAGCCGAGGTCGGAATGTGTGTCGATATGGCGGCGAACCGGTTCCACCCAATTACGCACGATATAACCCAACGCCAGTGGCAGCACCAAGATGACAGCCATCTTGCGCAGGATGACGAGGAAGGCCGACAGGAAGGTGGCACCGGTAGAAGGCTCCAACAGGGGAAAGACGGCAGGGATGAGTACTGCTCCGACCAAAGAAGAGAGTAGGGTGAAGGAGGTCATCTGGGTGATGTCACCGCCTAGCTTGGCTGTCACAACGGGTGCGGCTGTGGCACAGGGTGCGATGATGCAGACAAGCACGGCCTCGAGCATCCATTTCACATCTCGTCCGGCATCGGCATGCTCCAATGCAAGGATGGTGGCAACCATCATCCCCACGAGTATCAACTGAAGCAGGACAATCGTCAGGTGCCAACGACACAGGCGCATAAGGTTGAAGTTGACCTTGGAGAAAGTGACAAAGAGTGTGGCAAAGACCGAAAGGGGCAGAATGGTCTCGCAGATTGGCCCCAGCACCAAAGCTGCCGGTTCCAAAGGCGGTACGTAGGCAAAGAGCAGGTACAACGCGCTGCCCAGCACTATCGCCACAGGTAGTGTCCAATTCTTCAGAAACTGCTTCATCCTATCCATAAATTAAACAACTGGCGGAGCAAAGCCTCATCGTCCATCATGTTGCGCAGTTCCTCCAGACGACGGGCATTGGGCGAGTCGGTGAACCACAGCTTCAGATAACCGGAACGACCATATTTCTCGTGCAGATGGGCGACCATACGCCTGAAGTGTTCCTCGCGGTCCAGTTCGGGATAGTGGTCGAGCCCGAATTGCACGGTGCGTTGGATGATGGTCATGGGATTGATGCAGCGGTCGGCTTCTGCCACAATGCGTCCGTAGATACTGCGCGGCTCATGGTCGGAAGATGCACGATGGTCTTCTGCAGCATCAGCCATCACGGAAATCTGTTCCTCTGTGAACCATTTGCGCAGATTCCGGTCCTCGCGAATTATCCTTGCGGAAACTTCGTGATGATGCTCGCGGTCCTCGCACAATCCCGTGTCGTGATAGGCTGCAACGGCATATACCATATCGATGTTCACGTCGAGATTTTCAGCCAGTTCCATGCTCTGACTGATGACCGTGCGCACGTGATTCTGCTGGTGCGCTTTGTCGAAATTGTCGTAGCGTGGCAGGATATTCTCCTCAATATATTGCCGAAGGTCTTGACTGATAGGTGTTGCCATAGGGAAACAGTTTCAAAAAACACCACAAAGATATGACATTATCTTTGAATAATCGTCTGAAAACCGATGCTGCTTCCGCTATTATGTACTTTTTTGTCTCTATGTGGTGTGTTTCTAAGATATTATTATTATCTTTGCATGCGAAAACGGCTTTTGGCTCTTGGCCTACATTTCATTCTTCATTCATTACTTATATTATGAATTTAAAGTTCCTTTTCCTGGCAATCCTCAGTCTGTTCTCTCTGAGCCACAAGGCAATGGCTGGTGGTGAGATTAAGCAAGTGCCCTTTACCGACGTGCAAGTGAACGACCAGTTCTGGAAGCAGCGCCTCGATGTGATGCGGAACACAACCATCCGCTATGCTTTCCAGAAGTGTACGGATGCCGGACAGCTGCGCAACTTCGAGTACGCCGGCAAGATTGTGAGCGGCGAAGCCAAGGTGGGCGACCTCACGTTCCAGTCGGGCAATCCCTACGATGATGCCGAGGTTTATAAGGTGCTGGAAGGGGCCTCGTATGTGCTCACTACACAGAAAAACGAGAGCCTGGAGGCGTATTGCGATGGGGTAGTGGACCTGATTTGCTCGGCACAGGAACCCGATGGCTACATCCAGACGAACTTCACAATCCACAATCCCCTGCATCCCTGGTATAACGGTGAGAAGTGGACCAGCGACTGGAACCTATCGCACGAGACCTTCAACGTGGCGGAGCTCATCGAAGCAGCCATTGCCTACTACCAGGCGACGGGCAAGGACAAGTTGCTGAACTGTGCTAAGAAAGCTGCGGACAATATGCTGAGCGTCTTCAACGAGAACGGCATCAAGATGGCTCCCGGTCATGCGGTGGTCGAGATGGCGCTGGTGCGCCTCTACGAGTTGACACGCGAGGAACGCTATTTGCTGGGCTGTAAGTTCTTCCTGGATTGCAGGGGCATCCGCCAGTTCGACCCAACAAGTGCCGACCAACGCGTGAACGGCAAGTACTGGCAGGACCATTTGCCTGCCATCGAGCAGCGTACAGCCGAGGGGCACGCGGTTCGCGCCATGTACTTCTACAGCGGTATGTCCGACTGGGTGCGCTATTCCGGCGACCTGGACTACGAGACAGCTGTCACCGCCATCTGGGACAACATCGCCTCGAAGAAGTTCTACATTACCGGCGGCTTCGGTGCACGCGACAACAACGAGGCCTTTGGCGAGGACTACGAGCTGCCCAACGCCTCGGCTTACTGCGAGACCTGCGCCTCGGTGGCTGGCAGTATGTTCAACCTGCGCATGTTCCGCCTGCACGGCGAGGGCAAGTACATCGACATGCTCGAGCGCGCATTATATAATACTGTACTGGATGGCTACGGCATTGCCGGCAAGACATTCTACTATCCTAACCGCTTGGCTTCTTCCGCCCGTGGCGATGCCCGTTCAGAGTGGTTCGGCACCAGCTGCTGCCCCACGAACCTGTGCCGTCTCATCCCATCGGTGCCCGGATACATCTATGCCACAGACGACGATGCACTCTATTGGAACCTCTTCGTGGCGAGTACGGCAACGGCGACTATCTGTGATACAAAGTATGGTATAACCGTCACTGGCTCATATCCTTACAGCGGAGAGATGAAGCTGAAGTTCACGAGCATAGAGACCCCGGCCAATGGTCAATCCTCAATGTTCTTCCCTACGGTCAGGCGCAGGCGGAGCAATGGTCAATCCTCAATGATCTTAAAGGTTCGCATCCCTGGTTGGGCGGTGAACAAGCCAGTCGAGAGCGACCTCTATGCATACACGAATCCCACTACGACGCCCGTCGTCATAAAAGTGAATGGCGAGGAGGTGGCCTACACTGTCCAGGACGGATATGCCATTCTGACGGGCGACTGGAAGGTGGGCGACGAGGTGAGCCTCTCCCTGCCAATGGATGTGCATCAGGTCGTCTCGAACGAGAACCTGAAGACCAACAAGGGCCTCTGCTCCTATGAGCGCGGACCGCTGGTATATTGTGCAGAGGGCGTGGACAACGGCGGCAAGCTGGACAACCTCTTCATTCCCGAAGGGGCAGCAGGCACGCCAGCCGCAGCTCCATCCACGCTGACCAATCTCTTCAAGGGCGGACTGCAACAGATTCGCATCAACGGCAAGTCGGCCACCCTGAATGGAAAGGAAATAGAGACGACGGACAAAGTGATTCGCCTTGTTCCATACTTCACCCGCGCCCATCGCGAAGCGTCGCCCATGCTCGTGTGGATTCCGACGGATGCCAGCAAGATGGAGCAGCCCATTGACTTCATCGACGAAGTGAAGATATGCGACAGCACCAGCGAACAGGCCCACAACCTGCAGGGCCAGAACATGAACACAGGTTCCGACCTAGGATGGCGCGATGCCTTCGGCGGATGGATCAGCTACGACCTCAAGGTTGACCCGAAACGTCCCACAGACCTCGTCCTGAAGCTCTGGGGCAGCGACGGAGGCAACCGCCGGTTCAACATCTACTGCAACGGCACCGTCTTCTCCTATGAACACGTCGATAACTTCTCCCCGAACGAGTATTACTACATGCGGCACCCCATCCCCTTCGACCTCACCAAGGACAAGGAGAAAGTGACCATCAAGATGCAGGCTACGGATGCCCAGAACAACGTGGGCGGATTGTTTGGCGTCTATACAACCCTCTCGGAGGACGTGCCCGACGGCGCTGTGACGGTCGATTACATGTGGACCACCAAAGCAGCTTCCCGTAGCAGCCACCGCTATTCCAGCAACGGCAGTAGCGGCACTTTCCGCAACAGGACCTGGCTGGACGGTTCCGGCACGACGGGGCAGAGGTGGACAATGAAGGTGAACAGCACCCACCGCAACTACCTGATGCTGCTCTATTGGGGCGACGAGAGCGACGTGCGCAACTTCGACATCATGTGCGACGATGTTTTTGTTGCTTCCGAAAGCCTCTGCCACAACTCCCCCGGGCGCTTCATGATGCGCTGCTATCCCATTCCCGAGGAGGGAACCAGTGGCAAGGAGACCGTCCGCATCCACCTCACCTCACCCACAGGCACCAAGACCGGCGGCATCTTCTACGCCTACATGGTGTCGGTGGAAGATGGTGGGACAGGAATATTGCCCCCATCTGTCTCCCCCGAGGGGGAGAAATTGGAAGCCTCCATTCGGGGAGGTTTGGAGGGGGCTGCTTACTACGACCTCAGTGGCCGTTTGCTTTCATCTAAAGTCCTCCCCCAGAAGGGGACTGGAGGGCCCGTACTCTGCATCGTTGGCGGCAAGAAGATAGCATACACCAGCAAACTCTGGTAAATTCGCACCAAGCAACAACGCACAAATAACATGCCTTTATTTACAGAGAAAGGCATGTTATCGGATGATAAGGTTGGGTTATTGATAAATGAAATATCCCCGCTGCGGAACATATGCTCCACGGCGGGGATGATTGTTTGTTGTGAGATTGTTTACCAGAAGTAGATGTAGAAAGCTACGGTGATGCCAATAATGATGAAGGTGTGGATAACATCCCACTTGTTCCAGCTGGCACGGGTAGCTGCAATCTGCTCGGGCGTAGAGGTGCCGAATACCAGACCCTGGATCTTCTGTTTGTCTGGGGCTTCGGTTATCAATGACACAAAGATAACAACCAGGCAGCAGACAACAAGCATAACACCGCAGAAGAAGAGCCAGTTGAAGTCGTAGAAGACTGACTTGAACCAGCAGTCGGCAGCATCTGTGACATTGCTGTAATATACCTTGGCACCCAGACGGGTCAAACCAATGAGGATACCAGAGAGTAAGCCCCACTGACCACCCTTTGCCGATGCTCGTTTCCAGGTAACACCCAGCAGGAAGGCGGCGGCAATACCGGGAGCGAGTACGCTCTGTACGTCCTGCAGGTAGTTGTAGAGCACGTTACCTACACTGCGCATGATGGGAATCCACAGGATACCCAGGATAACGATGACAACGGTAGCAGTCTGACCAATACGAACAAGGCTCTTCTCAGAGGTCTGGGGCTTCAGGCGCTTCCAGAAGTCGATAGTGAATAGCATAGCGGAGCTGTTGAACAGCGATGCCAACGACGACATGAGGGCTGCGAGGATACCGCATACCACAAGACCCTTCACACCGGCAGGCAGAATCTTAGCTACGAGGGTGGGGAAAGCTGCGTCGGCATTGGGCGTTCCGTCTTCGAGTAACGGTAAGAAGGCTGCACCGGCACCCATGCTCTTCTGATGCAGCGCTAGGGCTATCATACCGGGAATCAGGAACAGGAACACGGGCAGCAGCTTCAGGTAAGCTCCGAAAATGGTACCGCGGCGTGCTTCCTTCTCGTCCTTACCAGAGAGCACACGCTGTACGATATACTGGTCGGTACACCAATACCAAAAGCCGATGACAGCTGAACCAATTAGGGCACCCAGCCATGGATATTGTGGGTCGCTGTTGGAACGCATCAGGTGAATCATAGTGCCTGTAGCACCTTCGTAGTTGGGCTTTACGTCACAATAGGTAAGCATCTGGTCCCAGCTGCCTATTGCCCTCAAGCCCAAAACAAGAATGATTAGTGAGCCAAGAAGCAGGATGGGTGTTTGCAGCACAGATGTATAGAGCACAGATTTCATGCCACCGAAGATGGTGTAGAGGGCTGTGATGAGCACAAGACCAATAGCGGCAATCCAGAAGAAGTCGATGCCCCAGAGTTCCTTGATGCCGAACACCTGTTGGAACACAAGACCGCCGGCATATACCGTAACGGCTACCTTTGTCAGTACGTAGGAAATAAGTGAGATAACACTAAGGATAGTTCGGCTCTGAGTGTTGTAGCGACGCTCCAGAAACTCGGGCATGGTATATACCATCGAGCGGGAGTAGAAAGGTACGAATACCCATCCGAGTATTAGAATCATCCAGCCCTGAATCTCCCAATGGGCCATAGCCATACCAGAGGAGGCACCGGCGCCTGCCAGTCCGATGAGGTGCTCGGAACCGATATTCGATGCAAAGATAGATGCACCAATCGCAATCCATGTGGCGTCTTTGCCGCCGAGGAAGTAGTCTGCCGAGTTGTCGTTCTTCTGAGAAACGACCCATAGTACAATGCCGATTAGCGCACAGCAGAACACGCCAATGACAATCCAGTCTAATAATGCCATATATGAAGGTTAAAAAGTTAAAGGATTAAAAAGTTAAAAGGCGAAAAGGTGAAAAGGTGAAAAGGCAGAAATACTCCTCACCTCTTCACCTTTTCAATTTTCATTTTTTTTACCTTTTATTAGCAGAGTTTGCGGGCACCGTCTCCGATAACGACGTCGATGACGATGGGCTTCTTGCCGTACTTCTCCTGGAACTTCTTGACAACTACCTTCTTGAAGTTGGGAGCAAGTTCATCGGCCACGAGGTTGATGGTGCAACCGCCGAAGCCACCGCCCATGATGCGTGAGCCGGTAACGCCACATTCCTTGGCCACGTCGTTGAGGAAGTCGAGCTCTTCGCAACTTACTTCATACTCCTTAGAGAGGCCGTAGTGTGTGTCGTACATCATCTGACCAACCTTTTCGTAGTCGTCTGCCTCAAGAGCCTTACATACGGCAAGCACTCGAACTACTTCTCCGATGACGTAGCGTGCACGCTTGTACTCAGCGCCTGTGATTTCGTCCTTCACCTCGTCGAGCATTTCCATCGTAGCATCGCGCAGGCTCTTCACCTCGGGATGCTTCTTGCTGATAACTTCTGCTACATGCTCGCACTGGAGACGGCGCTCGTTGTAGGGAGAGCCTTTCAGCTCGTGCTTCACGCAGCTGTTCACCAGGATGAGCTGGTAGCCCTTGGGATGCCAGGGGAAGTATTCGATTTCACCGCTGCGGCAGTCCATACGCATGAGGTGACCGGCCTTGCCGAGGCAGGAGATAGCCTGGTCCATGATACCGCAGTTCACACCAATGTACTTGTGCTCTGTACGCTGACCAACGCGGGCAAGTTCCATACGATCAATCTTATTGTTGCCGAAAAGGTCGTTGAGGGCAAAAGCATAGGTACTTTCAAGGGCTGCAGAGCTGGACATGCCAGCACCAAGGGGTACATCACCTGCGAAGGCGGTATTGAAGCCTTCCACGGGAACGCCCAGGGCCATCATCTCGCGGCAAACACCGTAGATGTAGCGAGCCCATGTTGCGGAGGGACCCTTCTCATCGTCGAGCGAGAACTGTACGCGGTCCTTCAAGTCGATGCTGTAGGCATCAACGTTGCGTGTACCGTTGGGCTTGATTTCTGCTATCATTCCCTGCTCTACAGCTCCCGGGAATACATATCCATTATTATAATCTGTATGTTCGCCGATGAGGTTGATACGACCGGGGGAAGCATATACTGAGCCAGTTGTGCCATCGAAGTGTTTGATAAAGCGACTACGAACATCGTCAATTGTCAATTTCATAATATAAAGGTTATTGGTTATTGTTTATTGGTTATTGAATTAGTCAACGGGAATATCTTTGTTCACGTTCTTGCAACCAATCAGGCTGTAGTAGAGCATGTATACGAGCATGGCAATAACCAGCCAGTAGCTGTTCATATAGCCTGCGCCCTCTGCAATCTGCTCCTGAATCCAAGGCATTACACCACCGCCGACAACGAGCATCATGAAGATACCGGATGCCTGTTCGGTGTACTTGCCAAGTCCTTCTACAGCCAGGTTGAAAATGCAACCCCACATGATGCTGGTGCACATACCGCAGAGAACGAGAAACAGACAACTCAGAGGAACCTGGAACATGGCAAAACCGTCAGCTGCACTATAGCCGGGCATGCTGATAGTGGTGGTCTTAGGGATGAAGATGGCTATGAGAATCAGGATGATGGCTATCGTACTCATGGTAATCATCTGTGCGCGGCTGCTAACCTTGCCAGAAACCAATGTGCTGCTGAAACGGCCTACCATCATGAGCAACCAGTAGATAGCTGCAATGGCTCCACCAATAGCTGCACCGTTCACAGCAATACCGGCACCCTTCTCGGAAGCATCGGAGAGATAGAAGATTACCTGTGCAGGAATACCAATCTCAATACCAACATAGAAGAAGATGGCAATTGCACCCAGTACAAAGTGGCGGAAGTTCCAAGCACTGTGTTCATAAACCTTCGTGTTGCGCTCTTGAGCGGGTTCGGGAATAGTGAGACTGGCGATAATGATGAATGCAAGGCCGAATACTGCCATTGCGATGAAGAGTAGAGGAGATACATCGGACATCGCAGTCTTGTCGGTCACAGTACCAACAAGTGCACCTACCAACAGAGGAGTAAGTGTGCCAGTCAAAGAATTCAGCGTACCACCGGTCTGGATGAGCTGGTTACCTTTGTTGCCACCACCACCAAGCATGTTCAGCATGGGGTTCACAACTGTGTTCAGCATACATACGCAGAAGCCGCATACGAATGCACCCAGCAGATAAATGTATATGGCAGAACCCTCCAGGAACTCGAAGCTGGAGAGGTACTGGATGCAGATGCCAATGAAACCGACAGCCAGAGCAATCAGAGTGGTCTTCTTGTAGCCCACCTTGATGAGCATCTTGCCTGCAGGAATACCCATGAACAGATAAGCGGCAAAGTTCATCAGGTTACCGGTCATACCAGCCCATTCATACTGATTTTTCCATATGGTTCCGAATGGTGCGGCCATGTTAGTTACAAAACTGATCATCGCGAAGATGAAACACATTGTGATGATAGCAACGAGATTGCTATTCGATTTTGATTGTGTCATGATAAATTTAAGATTAGTTTATAAGTGAATAATTATTGTTTCTGATGAATAGACAGTTTATTTCTCTATACTGAATTTATAAACAGTTTTTTGCCTGTAAATATCGCCAGCTCTGAGGATGCAGCTGGGGAAGTAGGCGCGGTTGGGGGAGTCGGGGAAGTGCTGTGCCTCGAAACAGAGAGCGCTGTACTTGGGATAAGTGGCGCCACCGTTGCCAGCAAAGCCACTCAGCCAGTTGCTGCTGTAGAACTGAACGCCTGGTTCTGTGGTCCACATTTCCATCTTGCGGCCACTGTTGGGCTCTACGCATTTCACGGCATAGGACAATTCGCCCGGCTCGCGTTTGTTCAGTACGAAGCAATGGTCGTAGCCGGTACCATTCACAATCTGCTGGTTGCTTGTGTCGTCAATACGCTCACCGACAGCATGAGGCGTACGGAAATCGAAGGGCGTGCCTTCTACCTTAAGAATTTCACCTGTCGGGATGCTTGTCTCGTCGATAGGAATGAAGAAGTCGGCATTGATGGTGAGGATGTTATTCAGTGCCTCGGGAGTGGGATTGGCAATGCCAGCCAAAGAGAAGAAACCATGACTCGTCATGTTGACGGGGGTCTTCTTGTTTGTAGTGCCACGATAATCGATGACGAGCTCATCGTCTTCCGTCAGGCTGTACTTCACGTTCATGTGCAGTTCGCCGGGGAAACCCTCCTCGTAGTAGGCGGAGATGTAGCGCAGCACCAGTTCGTGCTCGTTGATTTGCTCGGCATCCCACACTCTGGCATGGAATCCAGTTGGTCCTCCGTGCAGGTGGTTGGGGCCGTTGTTGATGGCCAGACTGTAGTCCTTGCCATTCATGATGAAGTGTCCCTTGGCAATGCGGTTGCCATAGCGGCCAACCAATGTGCTGAGAAAAGGTTCGGGACTGTTGATGACATTCTGGATGCTGTCGTGTCCCTGAATAACATTGGCCATCTTGCCTTCCCAATCGGGAACCATGATGGCCATTATTGCACCGCCGTAATTGGTGATGCTTACTTCCATACCATTGCTGTTAGTCAAGGTGTAGAGGTCTGTTTCCTTTCCCTGTACTACAGCTTGGAAGTTCTCTCTCTTGAGTCCGGAAATAAGTACTTTGTCCATAGGCATAAGTTTTTTATCAATTTACAATTTCTCGTGCAAATATACTAAATTTTTCCTCTGCCTCAAAGAGAAAACAAGAAAACTTACATCCTTGCTCGCAAAAAGATGTTATAGAGCATAGCATCGGTCGCTTTCTTCAGTCTATATCATAGTAAATTTGGGCTGAGTGATAAGCAGGCATGTCGAGAATTTGACTTTGGAGGGAAAAGAGACGTTTTCGAACTGCAGACATTGGGGCGGAAAGCTCCATTTTTAGTATCAGTTTACGGATGTGCATGAGTTGTACGCGGCTTATCGGCGGGGTATTGGGGCCTAGCACTCGGTTGCCAAACACTTGACGCAGTAGAGTGGCGAAATCGGTAGAAAGGCTCTCTATGACGTTTTCATCACGATGCTTCAAATAGATGAAGATGACGCGGCAGAAAGGTGGATAGTTGAACAACTTACGCTCCTGCATTTGTTCTGCGTACATGCCTTCATAGTCGTGATTCATGACTTGCTGAACGATAACATTACCTGTATCACGCGTCTGTAAGATAACATGTCCGGCGGAACCTTTGCGACCTGCTCTGCCAGCCACTTGTTCCATCATCTGGAAGGCTCGCTCGTAGCTACGGAAGTCTGGCAGCGAAAGCATCTGGTCGGCCGAGATTATGCCAACTAGACTGACGCGGTCGAAATCAAGTCCTTTTGTGACCATCTGCGTGCCGATGAGGATGTCGGTGTTACCTTGTTCGAAATCATGCAGTATTTGTTCGTAGTTTTGCCTGGAACGCGTCGTGTCAAGGTCCATGCGGCTGATGCGTGCTTCTGGCAGAATACATTGTAATTGTTCCTCTATACGCTCGGTGCCGTACCCGCGGTTTGACAGTTCATGTCCTTCGCAGTTTGGACAAACAGGGGGGATGTTGTAAGTGGCACCGCAATAGTGGCAAATCATTTCGCCTTTGCCATATAATTGTCTGTATCCGCGATGAACCGTGAGACTGACATCACACTTTTGACAGCGGGGTGTCCAACCGCATTCCCGGCACTCCATAACGGGCGCATATCCTCGGCGGTTTTGGAAGAGAATGACCTGCTTTTGTTGTTCTAAAGCTTGCCTTATGTGGAGAAGCAATTGTGGCGAGAAGATGCCGGTCATCATTTTCTTTCGCTGCATCTCCTGCACATCAACAATTTCAATGGAGGGTAGCATGAGTCCGGCATAGCGTGTCTTTAGCGTTACAAGTCCATATTTCCCGCTGAGGGCATTGTGGTACGATTCCAGGCTGGGTGTGGCAGAACCAAGTAATGTCTTTGCTCCTGCCTGTGCCGCAAGTACAAGAGCGGCGTTGCGGGCATGGTATCGTGGTGCAGGATCTTGCTGTTTGAAGGATGTCTCGTGTTCCTCATCAATAATGAGCAAGCCTAATCGCTTGAAGGGTAGAAACAGACTGCTACGAACGCCCACAACAATGTCGTAAGGTGCATCGGAAAGCATCTTCTGATAAAGCTCCACACGTTCTCTGTCGGGATAACGCGAATGATATACACCCATACGGGTTCCGAAGACGCGTCGCAGTCTTTCTGTTAGCTGGGTGGTAAGAACGATTTCAGGCAGCATGAAGAGCACTTGTTTACCTTCCGCTATGGTTTTCTGCATGAGATGGATATAGATTTCCGTCTTCCCACTGCTTGTTACGCCATGAAGCAGGCAAACATTGTGCGTTTGCCATTGTTGGAGGATGCTGCTCATGGTCTGTTGTTGTACCTCAGTTAATGGAGAGGCGGTTTCCTCTCTGTTTCCTGAGGTTGCTATGGCTCGCTTCGCCGGTTTGGTAAAGGTTTCCAGAATGCCTTTCTGGCAGAGTTCCCGCAGAATAGCATCCGAGCAACCGGACTTTTGCAACAGTGCTTGTTTCTCGATGGAGTCGGAGGCCATATCGAGAAAGCATGTAAATAGCTCCGCCTGTTTGGGCGAGCGGCGCAATGCATCAAGTGCTTCGTGGATACGTGCCTCGGAAGAGTGGGCTTTGGTCAGGCGAACGCATATCACCGTCTTGGGCTTGTAGGTACGTCTGAGTTCTTCCTTCATTCGTACTGCACCTTTCTCTAAAAAGTTCTTAACGATAGGAAGGACATTTTTCAGGCCTGTCTCTTTTTGCAAGTTCGCCAGTGTTAGCCCGGCAATCTTCCGAGAGGAATCTTTTGTAAGTGCCCGCCACACCTTCTCTTCGCTTGGTGTTAATGGTTTGTCGGCTTCCCAATCGTCATTTAACAGGACCGTACTCTCACTCTCCAGTTTGAGACCAGAAGGAAGGGCTGCCTTGAAGACATCACCTAACGAGCATAGGTAATAGTCGGCAATCCATTGCCAGAGCTGTAACTGACAGGGAAGAATGATAGGCGAATTGTCAAGTACCTCCGAGATGGGTTTGGTCGGGTAGGGCGGTTTGTCGTTGTGCAGTCTTACTATGATAGCCGTATAGAACTTCCGTCTGCCAAAGGATACAATGACACGGCTCCCTACCTGCGACAGAGCCTCGATATTGGGGGGCAAAGCGTAGGTGAAAGATCCTTGCAAAGGCAGAGGAAGTATGACATCGGCATATTGTGGCATAGTGAGTGCAAAAGTACAATAATTAATCCGAAAAACAAAATTCAAAATAGATAATTTAATTTTTTTTATATACATTATTTATAATATTGTGCGTAAGTGACTCAGACTGCATTGCACAAGAATCCTTATTTGTGCACAAAAAAAGTTAAAATGTGCATGATTAGGCAGATTATTGTGTTCAAGTGTTGCATAATTGCACAAAATGTTGTTACTTTGCAGCGCGAAACTAAAGAAGCATTTTTTTTATTGATAAACAAAAAAACATAAGATTATGTCAGAAATTGAAGCAAAAGTTAAAGAGATTATCGTTGATAAGTTGGGCGTAGATGAAGCTGATGTTACTCCAGAAGCATCTTTCACTAATGACCTTGGTGCTGATTCGTTGGATACTGTAGAACTGATTATGGAGTTCGAGAAGGCTTTCGAAATTACCATTCCCGACGACAAGGCTGAGAAGATTTCTACAGTTGCTGATGCAATCGCATTTATTGAGGCCAACAAGTAAGTCTTTCATTGAACATTGACCCTTTGTCTGCGCCCATAGATGATTCCATGGACGTAATGTGCAATGGTCAATGATAATATAAATAAATGGAACTGAAAAGAGTTGTTGTGACAGGCATTGGCGCTGTCACCCCCTTGGGCAATACTGCTGCGGAGACGTGGCAGAATATGCTCGCGGGCGTGAGCGGGGCTGCACCTATCACACATTTTGATGCCTCTAAATTCAAGACCCAGTTTGCTTGCGAGGTCAAGGATTTCAACCCCGAGCAATTCATCGACCGCAAGGAAGCCCGTAAAATGGATCCTTATTGCCAGTTTGCACTCTCGGCTGCTACGATGGCAGTTGAGGATTGTGCAATGGATTTGGAGGCAATCGACAAGAATCGTGTGGGGGTGGTATTCGGTGTTGGTATTGGCGGTATGAAGACCTATGAGGAAGAAGTGACCGCATATGCCAAGACAGGCGAGACCCTCGGCCCTAAATTCAATCCTTTCTTTGTGCCGAAGATGATATCCGACATTTGTGCCGGCTACATCAGCATCAAATACGGGTTCCACGGTCCTAACTACATTACCTCCAGTGCTTGTGCCTCTTCGAGCAATGCACTTGCTGATGCTTTCAATCTCATCCGTCTAGGTAAGGCAGATGTTATCGTCAGTGGTGGTGCCGAAGCCGCTATAACTGCGGCAGGAGTTGGTGGATTTACCGCTATGCACGCCTTGAGTACTCGTAACGATGACCCCAAGACGGCCAGTCGCCCCTTCAGCGCTAGTCGCGATGGTTTCGTTATGGCAGAGGGAAGTGCAGTCCTCGTGCTCGAAGAACTGGAGCATGCAAAGGCTCGTGGTGCAAAGATTTACGCAGAGATGGCAGGTGCGGGTATGAGTGCAGATGCACACCATATTACCGCATCACATCCCGATGGTCTTGGTGCAAAGCTCGTTATGGAAAATGCTCTCGAAGATGCCGGGCTTCAACCTGATGACATTGACTACATCAATGTGCATGGCACATCGACACATGTCGGTGACATCAGCGAGTGTAAGGCTATTCAGGCTGTCTTTGGCCAGCATGCATACGAACTCAACATCAGCAGTACAAAGTCCATGACTGGACATCTGCTTGGTGCAGCCGGTGCCATTGAAGCAATGGCGAGTGTGATGTCTGTTAATCAGGACATAGTCCCTCCAACTATCAATCATGAGGACGGTGACGAAGATCCCGAGATTGACTACAAGTTGAATTTCACCTTTGGTCAGGCACAGAAGCGCACTGTAAGAGCTGCCTTGAGCAATACGTTTGGCTTCGGCGGTCATAACGCCTGCGTCGTTTTCAAGAAATACGCAGAATAAGGCCGTGTCTGCCCTTAACCTGATAGACGCGATAAAGCTCCCTTTTCGCAAGGAAAAGGTGCTTTGTCGCGCTTTTCGTAATATGCTAGGCTTCTATCCGCATAATATTAGTCTTTATCAAGAAGCTTTGATGCACAAGTCGATGCTTGCGCATGCTAAGAGTGGAAGACCGCTCAATAACGAACGATTGGAGTTCCTAGGCGATGCTGTGCTGGATGCTGTCGTGGGCGAAATTGTATATCACCATTTTCCAAGCCAACGTGAAGGGTTCCTGACCAACACACGAAGTAAAATTGTGCAACGCGAATCGCTTGGCAGGTTGGCAACAGAAATAGGTCTCGACAAGCTAATCCTATGCAACGGATATAACCCAATGCATAACAGTTATCTGGCGGGAAATGCATTCGAGGCACTTATAGGCGCTATCTATCTGGACAGGGGATATGCTTATTGCAAAAGCTTCATATCGGATAAGATACTGCACCAACTCATTGACATTGACAAGTTAGCCTATCAGGAAGTTAATTTCAAGAGTAAGGTTCTTGAGTGGTGCCAGAAACATAAAGTCTCCCTTGAGTATGTCCTTCTTGATGAAGCTAAAGCAGAAGACGGCTCTCCTGTTTTCAATACAAAGATTCTTATCAATGGCCACGAATGTGCTCGTGGCAGGGGATATTCCAAGAAGCAGAGCCAACAGAAGGCAAGCAAAAATGCATTATATCGTCTCAAGAACGACCGAAAACTGCATGATGAACTTGTTTCTGTTAAAAATTTAGAATTAAAAGTCAAGTAAACAGCAAAAGATTACTGATTACATTGTGCTCCCAATGAACCTGACTAGTTTCATACGCCCTATCTTTACTCCGCGCCGTCGGGAGCTGGACCTCTATGTCAATGAAGCAGAGGTTCTGCAGCGTGGTGTCCTCAAACGCCTTCTTAACAAGGCTGCACATACAGAGTGGGGTAGAGCACATGGCTTCAGTAAAGGACTTCGTTACGAGGATTTCGTGCGTCAGACGCCCTTGAATACCTATGAGGAACTGAAAGGCTATATAGACTGTATGAGGCATGGCGAAAGCGATGTTCTTTGGCCAGGAAAAGTGAAGTGGTATGCCAAGTCCAGTGGTACAACCAATGACAAGAGTAAGTTTATTCCTGTTAGCTATGATGGCCTTCACGACACGCACTATGCTGGCGGAACCGATGCCGTTGTATGGTACTTGGCAAACAATCCCAAAAGCCGGCTCTTCGACGGCAAGGCATTGATTCTTGGCGGCAGTCACGCAACGAATTACAACCTTCCTGGAAGTTTGGTAGGAGACCTTAGTGCTATCCTTATTGAGAATATCAATCCTCTAATTAATCTGGTGCGAATTCCCAAGAAGGCAACAGCCCTGCTCAGTGATTTTGAGATAAAGCGCGACCTGATTGCTCGGGAGGCAATCAAACAGAATGTCACGAACCTGAGTGGTGTCCCCTCTTGGATGCTTTCTGTCTTGAACAGGGTGATGGAAATTAGCGGCAAGCAGTATCTCAATGAGGTGTGGCCCAACCTGGAAGTATTTTTCCATGGCGGCGTTGCTTTTACTCCATATAGAGGACAATACGAACGTCTTATTATGTCATCCGATATGCACTATATGGAGACATATAATGCATCTGAAGGCTTTTTCGGCCTGCAGGATGACCCTGCAGATCCGGCGTTGAGTCTGATGGTTGACTATGGTGTGTTCTACGAATTCATTCCTATGGACGAGTTCGATAAACCGGAGCCTACCGTCGTTCCTCTTTGGGGCATAGAGACAGGTCGGAACTATGCAATGGTCATCTCTACCTCCAGCGGTCTCTGGCGTTACATTATTGGTGACATGATTCGCTTCACTCAACGTAATCCTTATAAGTTTGTTATTACAGGCCGTACGAAGTCCTTTATCAACGCTTTCGGAGAGGAACTTATTGTTGATAATGCAGAGAGAGGTTTGGCTGAGGCTTGCAGACAGACAGGAGCTGAAGTGTTGGAATATACTGCCGCTCCAGTCTTCATGGATGATAATGGCAAGTGCCGTCATCAATGGATTGTGGAGTTCAGCCGTGAGCCGGAGCATCTCGACGAGTTTGCCCTTGTTCTTGACAAGAGTCTGCAACAATTAAATTCCGACTATGAGGCCAAGCGATATAAAGACATTACCCTTCAGCAGCTTGAACTCATCAAGGCGCGTCCAGGTGTCTTCAATGACTGGCTGAAGCAAAAGGGGAAACTAGGTGGACAGCACAAAGTGCCTCGTCTCTGTAATAATCGTGATATCATAGAGCAGATTCTTTCGCTTAATAATTGATAATTCAAAATTGGTAAAGAAGAAGCATATTCTTGTAGGGTCGGCTGTGCTCTTTATGGCGGCATGTGCCAGCATCGGTACTCCCGACGGCGGTATTTACGATGAGATACCGCCTAAGGTGGTGGCATCCTATCCTGCAGACCGATCCACTGGCAATACAGGGCGCAAGATGCAAATTCGTTTCAATGAATATGTCAAGTTGGAGAATGCCAACGAGAAAGTCATTGTCTCGCCGCCACAGTTAGAGCCTGCCAATATCCGTGCCGTCGGCAAAAGCGTGAAGATTACGCTTTATGATTCCTTGCAGGCAAATACGACCTATACCATCGACTTCAGCGATGCCATCACCGACAATAACGAGGGCAATCCGATGGGACACTACACCTATAGTTTCAGCACGGGAACAGAGATAGATACGATGGAGGTGTCTGGTGCTGTCCTCAACGCCGAGAACCTGGAACCGATAAAAGGAATACTTGTCGGCTTGTATCCTTTGGATTCACTCTTTTCCGATTCCATTCTCAGAAAGAAACCCTTCAGCCGTGTTTCCCGAACAAATGGTTCCGGCAGGTTTTGCATCAAGGGCGTCAAGTCGGGAAGATATCGTGCCTTCGCCTTAGAGGACAAAGACGGCGATTTCATCTTTTCCCAGAGGAGTGAACGCCTTGCTTTCCTGAAAGATACTTTCACCACGACCTGCCAATGGGATGTGCGTATGGATACCGTATGGAGCGACTCTACCCATTTCGACTCCATTCGCGTCGTTCCCTATGTTCATTATTACCCCGATAACCTGGTGCTTACCGCTTTCCTCGAGGCTGGGCAGGACCAACACTTGCTCAAATTGGAACGCCCTGAGCCCGACATCCTGAGGCTTTTCTTCACAGCACCAGCCGATTCGCTGCCTATCATCCGCGGCGTGAACTTTGACGAGAAATGTCTTGTCGCAGACGCATCCCTCCACAATGACAGTATAGAGTATTGGATTACTGATACAGCCTTTACGCATCGCGAAGATACCATGAAGTTCGAACTGACGTTCCTTGAAACAGATTCTTTAGGTGTCCTGAGTCTGCACACCGAGTATCATGAGGAGGCACCAAGGGTAACCTGGCAGAAGATGCAGAAAGAGAAGCAGAAGAAGGTACAGGAATGGCAGAAAGACCGGGAAAAGCGTATGAGGAAATCTAAGGAGCCCTTGCCGGACGAGGTGAATCCTTTTGATAAGGTTTTCCTGGATATTTCTGCAAAGCCTACAGGTAGTCTCGATCCCAATCAGAATGTACATTATACTTCTAAGCAGCCTATCGCCAGCGTAGATACGACGCGAATGCATTTGTACATAAAACAAGACACCCTTTGGTTGCCGGAACCTTTCCTTTTCCTTTCAGACCGAGATGTGAAGTCCTATACACTCTACGCAGAGTGGGAACAAAAGCGTCAATACCGTTTCGACATTGACAGTGCCGCTGTTGTGGGGGTTATGGGACACGTCAACAAAGCTATCAAAAACGAGTTTAAAGTTAAAAGCGAGGATGAATACGGTTCTGTTTTCGTGCATGTTCTTATGCCTGATACTGTCAAAATCATTGTGCAGCTGCTGAACAAAACAGACAAGTGTGTGGCAGAGGTTCCTGCCGGTCCCGACGGACGAGCCGACTTCTTCTTTGTTAAACCGGGCGATTACTATTTGCGTTGTTTCTGTGATTTCAATGGCAATGGAGAATGGAATACAGGTGAATATGCCTCTAATAGGCAGGCCGAACATGTCTTCTACTTCCCCAAGCCCATCCGCGTGAAGGCAAAATGGGACATTGAACAGGATTGGGCACCTTTGGACATTCCGCTCTTATCACAGAAACCTTTGGAGATTACCAAGCAGAAACCTGATAAGAAGAAAGACATAAAGCAGCGCAACAAAGAGCGCGAGCGATTGAAACTGGAAGAGAAACAGAAGAAGTATTAGTGACTGGAATTAAAGTGAAATGAAGTGTCTCGTCAGAGTTATAATATCGGTTATCCTCGCATTTCCATACTGCCAGGCAGCCCATAGTCAATGCGCAGCTGAGAATACGGCATTCCAGGCTGGCGAGGAATTGACCTATGACCTTTTCTTCAACTGGAAGTTTATATGGGTCAGCGCTGGCACGGCTACAATGAATGTCGCACAGACAAAATGGGAAGGTCAACCTGCCTATAAAGCCCATCTTATTACCCGCACCAGCGACCGCCTTGACCGTTTCTTTATGATGCGCGATACGATGCAGAGCATCGTCACCGAGGATATGTCGCCTTTGTATTTTAAGAAAGGAGCCAACGAAGGCGGACGTTATTATGTGGACGAAGTTTGGTTCTCCTATCCAAATGCTAAGACGCATCTCCGTCAGCGCTATCGGAGCCGTGAGGGTGAGACTACGGAAAAAACATACGACAGCCCCAACTGTATCTATGATATGATGAGTCTCTTGTTGCGAGCCCGTTCTCTCCAGGCAGAGAATATCCGCAAGGGTGAAAAACTACGCTTCCCGTTGGCAGACGGACATAAGGTGGAGGATATTACACTCATCTATCGTGGTCGCAAGGATTTCCGCATGAAAAGCACGGGTGTTACCTATCGCTGCCTTGTGTTTTCATTTGTGGAATACCCGGAAGGAAAAGAGAAGGAGATTATCACCTTCTATATCTCCGACGACGAAAACCACATACCTGTTCGTCTGGACCTCTTCCTCCGCTTTGGCGTTGCAAAGGCTTATCTCAATAAAAGTAAGGGATTGCGCCACGAATGCACGTCAATCGTGAAGTAAGTAAATTGGCGTAACCTTTCATTTTGCTTGTTGTCGGAAAGAGGAGACTCGAACTCCCGACCCCTACGTCCCGAACGTAGTGCGCTACCAACTGCGCTACTTTCCGAGTGGTCTAAAACCAGTGCAAAGGTACAACATTTAATTGAAAATCGGAAGTCGAAAGTTGAAAAAAGCGAGAAACTGCAATAAAATTTCACTTTTTCTTCCTTTTTTTTGAGAATTGCTTGCAAGGTTCGGAAAAATGCCCTACCTTTGCAGTCGCAAAATCAGAAAGGTGCCATAGCTCAGTTGGTAGAGCAAAGGACTGAAAATCCTTGTGTCCCCGGTTCGATTCCTGGTGGCACCACACAAAAAGTTAAGCGTTAATAAAAGAGAAACTCCGGAAGTTGTAAAAAACTTTCGGGGTTATTTTTTTCGATAACGTTTCCTCTTGTGTCGTTCGCCTAGGAGATTTGGCTCCAGTCCCGATTCTCTTTTTTGAGTTCCTGCAGATGATTGCGTAGAAGGGCGTTGTCAGCAGCAAGCAAATCGGGATCAGCATCGAGTACAAAGGTTGCCGTATCGCGAGCCAGTTGTACGAGTTGTCCGTCTCGTCCCAGATTTGCAAGCTTCAGGTTGAAAGCAATACCGCTTTGCTGTGTTCCTTCCAGGTCACCAGGTCCGCGCAGCTTCAGGTCGGCTTCAGCAATCTCGAATCCGTCGTTGGTTTCTGTCATGATGTGCAGGCGTTTGCGTGTCTCGGCCGACAGCTTGAAGTTGGAGACGAGGATGCAATAGGACTGCTCTGCGCCTCTGCCCACTCTGCCGCGTAACTGGTGCAATTGCGAGAGGCCGAAACGTTCCGCATTCTGGATAATCATGACGGAGGCGTTCGGAACGTTCACACCTACCTCTATGACGGTTGTGGCGACCAGAATCTTTGTCTCGCCCGAGACGAATTTCTGCATCTCTGCATCCTTCTCCGTTGGTTTCATCTTGCCGTGAACCATACCGATTTTATATTGCGGAAAGACCTCTTGCAGGTGGATGAACTCATCCTGGACGTTCTTCAGGTCCAGTTTCTCGCTCTCCTTCACCAACGGATATACGATATAGACCTGATGGCCGGCCTCTATCTCGCGGACAACGCCGCGGTAGAGTTGCTCGGGTTGGTTGTCGTAGATGTGCATTGTCTTCACGGGTTTACGTCCGGGAGGCAGTTCATCGATGACAGAGACATCCAGGTCGCCATAGAGCGTCATCGCCAGGGTTCTGGGAATCGGAGTGGCAGTCATGACGAGGACGTGAGGGCTGATGGCGCTTTTGCTCCACAATTTTGCTCTTTGTGCCACACCGAAGCGATGCTGCTCGTCGATGATAACAAGACCGAGGTTGTTGAACTGCACATTATCCTCGATGACTGCATGTGTGCCAATCAGGATGTTGACACTTCCGTCCAGTAAACCTGCCTCGATAGCGGCCCGTTTCTTTCCTTTGATGTTTCCCGTTAATAACTCCACGCGAACAGGCATGTTTTTCAGGAAGTTACGAAACGTATGTAGATGCTGTTCTGCCAGTATTTCCGTTGGAGCCATGATGCAAGCTTGGCAGCCGTTATCGATGGCAATGAGCATCACCATCAGGGCCACAAGTGTCTTGCCGCTGCCCACATCGCCCTGCAGAAGTCGGTTCATTTGCCGCCCGCTTTGCATATCGGTGTGCATCTCGCGTATCACGCGCTTCTGCGCTCCTGTCAGCGGGAAAGGCAGATAGTGATGATAGAAGGTGTTGAAGGCCTCGCCGACGCGGGTGAATCGCTGTCCTACACGCTGTTGCTGACGTTTGCGGGCGTAGGACATGATGACGAGTTGGATGAAGAACAGCTCTTCGAATTTCAATCGCATGTTGGCAGAAGCCAGTTCTTCTGCGGTAGTGGGGTAGTGGGCGGCGCGAAGTGCTTTGTCCAGTGGCATCAGGTGAAGCCGTTCTATGATGTAGCCGGGCAAGGTCTCGGGCAGTGTCCAGGTGAGTTTGCTGAAGAGGGCGCTTGTAAAGTGCTCCATCGAACGAGAGGTTAGCCCCGCTTTCTTCATGCGCTCCGTAATACTGTAGTAGGGCTGCATGCTCATCTTGCTCAGCGTCATCGACTCTGGATTATCCAGATCGGGATGAATGACGCTCAGCCTTCCACCATAAACGCCCGGACGTCCGAAGAGGATATAGTTTTTCCTGACCTTGACGCTTTTCTTGATGTAGTTGATGCCGTGGAACCAAGTAACGTCCAGGAACATCTCGCCGTCCCAAAAATGTCCTGTCAGTCGGTGTTTGCGCCCAGCGCCAGCCTCTTCGAAACTCATGAATTGTCCCAAGACCTGAACGAAAGGCATATCCGAGGTCAGCTCCTTTACCTTGTAGAGTCGGCTACGGTCGATATGTTTGTAGGGGAAGTTGTACAGCAAGTCGCGCCAGGTCTTGATACCTAGCTCCGACTCCAACATCTTCGCCCTTTGCGGCCCGATGCCTGGCAGATAAGTAATAGCAGCGTCTAACTCAGAAATCACAATTTATATTTTTTCCTCTTCTTGCGCTCTTTCAGATGCTCAGGCACAAAGCCGGAGTCCATCTTACTTCCGACCTCTTACATCCTACCTCTTACTTCTCACCTCTATATTCGTTAGGAACTCTGCGAAGCAAAGGTCATTGGGGGTCGTGAGCTTGATGTTTTCCCTGTTGCCTTCTATCATCACAATCTCCTTTCCCATTGCTTCGACAACAGAAGCATCATCGGTAAAGGCCTCCGTGTAAGGCTGTTGATAGGCTTGCTTCAGGAGTGCGAGGGGGAACGTCTGTGGTGTTTGCACCAATCGGTAGTCATCGCGAGGTCTTGTCATGCTCTTGCCATCGGGCAGGATTTGGCGTACCGTCTCCACAACCGGCACCACCGGCACGACAGCCTTTCCTTTGGCTGCTGCCGCATAGCATCGTCGGATTGTATCTGCCGACACAAAGGGGCGAACGCCATCATGGACGCCCACCACCGCATCGGCATCATCGGGCAAGAGCGCCAATCCGTTCCTGACGCTGTGGAAGCGAGTCTCGCCACCTTTCGCTATCAGTTCTGGGGAGCGGAACTCATATTCTTCGCATAGCTGTTTCCAGTATTCATGCTGTTCAGCAGGCAGAACGAGCACAATCTGGACACCTTCCAGTGCTTTGCGGAAAGCATCGATAGTGCGCATCAGCACTGGTTTTCCGCCGATAGGCAGGAACTGCTTGGGCACCTCTCCGCCCATGCGAAGCCCCTTGCCCCCAGCCACGATAATCGCGTATGAGTTCATGATTAATTCTTCCCCTTTAATTATCAATTATCAATTATCAATTTTCAATTATCAATTCCTGATAAATCATCCCCTGCCTTAATGGCATAGACGCACCTTCTCCGAGGAAGAAGTCAACGATAGTATAGCCGAACTCGAAGGCGGCTCCAGGTCCTTTTCCCGTAATGATGTTGCCGTCTTGCTCTACGATGGCGGCGGTATAGGTGGCACCTTTCAGTTCCGGTTCAACGCCTGGATAGCAAGTGGCGCGACGGCCTTGCAGCAGTCCCAGATGGCCGAATACAAGCGGAGCGGCGCAGATGGCGGCGATAGCACCTCCTGCCTCGAAATGGCGCACGATAGCCTGAGTCAGAGGCTTGCAGGCATCCAGGTTGGTGGAGCCTGGCAGCCCGCCAGGGAGAACAAGCATTTCTGCGCCGGGGAAGTCAACATCTTGCAGCAGCATATCTGCAACGATGCCAACGCCGTGAGCGCTCATCACAATCTGTTCGCCCGTAATGGATACTGTCTGCACCTGCAATCCGGCGCGACGCATGATATCAACTGGTGCCAGAGCCTCGATATCTTCGAAACCAGTGGCTAAAAAGACGTAAATCATACCTATTTAATTAAGAGTTAAGAGTTAAGAGTTAAGAGTTATGAATTAATTTATGCTTTCTGTTTTGCAAAGTTAGGAAAAAATCCTTAACTTTGCCATCCAAAAGCGAAAATATTTATGGAAAAGGCAAAAAGATGTGCAATCTTTGGGAACACCTATCAGCCAAAGAAGTGCGAGGCGGTGCAGAAACTCTTCGATGCACTGCAGGCTTCAGGCATCTTCCCGCTTATTGACCGTCCTTTCTTCGAATACCTCAGCGAGGAGATGCAAATCCCCGTTCCTGAGCACCAACTCATCACCGATGATGCTTTCCAGGCCGACTTTGCGGTCAGCATGGGTGGCGACGGCACTTTCCTCACGACGGCTATGAGGGTTGGGGACAAGCAGATTCCCATTCTCGGCATCAATACAGGGCGTCTCGGCTTCCTGGCCGATTTCTCGCTCGACGACATCTCCCAGACGCTCAACAACCTAAATGCAGGCCTCTTGCGCCAGGAGCAATGCAATGTCCTGCAAGTGGATTGTTCCGAGGGACAGATGGATGGCTATCCCTTTGCTCTCAACGAGGTGGCTGTCCTCAAGCGCGACAACAGCAGCATGATAAGCATCCGCGTTGACCTGGGTGGCGAATACCTCACAACCTATCAGGCCGACGGACTCATCGTCAATACGCCTACCGGCAGTACCGGCTATGCCTTGAGTGTGGGCGGACCCGTCATGTTGCCCGGCAGTCGCGACATCGGCCTGGTTCCTGTGGCGCCGCACGGACTTACCGTTCGTCCCCTCACCTTGCCCGACAATTTGGATATTACGCTGACTGTCGAGAGCCGCAGCCACAATTTTCTGGTGGCAATCGACGGGCGGAGCGAGTCTTGCGTGGATTCTACACGGCTCACCATTCGCAAAGCGCCCTATCAGGTCATCGTGTTGAAGCGACCCGAGACGACCTTCCTGCGTACCCTTCGCAGCAAGTTGCTTTGGGGCAGCGACGCGAGAACAGTCCATAGTTCATAGTCCATAGCTCATAGTATAGAATGTCATTTTCTGCCACTCGTCCTTCGGCTTTTGTCCCCCAGATTCGCGAACTTGCCATTTGGCTTTGGCGTTCCTCTCGCGGATTGCGTTTGCAGGCGGTGCTCAATGCGCTGATAGGCATTCTGTCCGTCACTCTCGACTTCGCTTTCATCTATGCCACGAAGTGGACGATAGACATCGCCACCTACAAAGCAGAGGGCAGTTTGCGTATGGCCGCCTATGCGCTCATCGCCATCATGGCCAGCAAGATACTGTTGGGCTTCACTCGCAAATGGGTCAGCGCCCTGCTTGGCGTCCGTTCGCAGAACATCCTGCAACAGAGGCTGTTCACCCACCTTCTGCGAAGCGAATGGAGCGGCCTGGAGGACCGGCATAGCGGCGATATCCTGAACCGCTTGGAGCGCGATGTCCGCGACCTCACCCTTTGCATCACAGAGACAATTCCCTCATTGCTCGAGGTCTCTTTCCGACTGGTAGGTGCCTTCTTCTACCTCTTTTCTATGGACGCGCGACTGGCTTGCCTCATCGTGTGCGTCATACCTTGCTTCCTTGTTCTGAGCAAAGTCTATGTCCGCAAGATGCGCGCCATCACTCGCGACATCCGTTCCACCGAGAGCCGCGTCCAGAGCATCCTGCAGGAAAGCATCCAGCATCGCGCTATTCTGAAGACATTAGAGCGGGTCGGCACAATGATAGACAAACTCAAGCAGACGCAGCTTGTGCTTCGCCAGCATGTGCGCCATCGTGCCGTCTTCAGCAGTTTTTCTTCCACATTCCTCAGCCTCGGCTTCGGCTCCGGCTATCTCATCACCTTCCTTTGGGGCGTCAACAGTTTGCAGGACGGCACCATCACCTACGGCATGATGATATCCTTCATCCAGCTTGTCGGACAGATCCAGGGGCCCTTCCGCGATATGACACGCTTCATCCCGGCCCTCATCAGTACGCTGACAGCCAGCGAACGTCTGATGGAACTGGAGGACGTTCCGCTCGAGGACGATGCCGACCCCATAGCGTTTTCTGGCGGAGCAGGCGTGCGCCTCGTCGATGTCTCCTTCCAATACAGGGAGACCGGACGTCCCGTTCTGTCTCATTTCTCCTGCGATTTCCCCAAAGGTTCCACCACAGCCATCCTTGGCGAGACAGGCGCAGGAAAGACCACCCTCATTCGTCTCATCCTGGCTCTGCTCAAGCCTGGCGAAGGGAAGGTCGAGATGTACGACGGGTCGCAGGTGGTTGATATTTCGCCTCGGACGCGCAACAACCTCGTTTATGTGCCTCAGGGCAACACCCTTTTCAGCGGTACAATTCGCGAGAACCTGTTGATGGGTAATCCCGATGCGACAGAAGCCGAGATGCGCGAAGCCCTCGATACCGCCTGTGCCGGGTTCGTGATGGATCGGCCAGACGGCCTGGATGCCGTATGTGGCGAGATGGGAGCCGGCCTCAGCGAAGGTCAGGCCCAGCGCATCGCCATTGCCCGCGCCTTGTTGCGAAAGGGTTCGGTATTGTTGTTGGACGAGGCCACCAGTGCCCTTGACATGCAAACCGAGCAAAAGCTGCTGAAGAACCTCAGCACCCGCGAAGCCGGTCAGACCATCATCTGCGTCACCCATCGTCCCGCCGTCGTCTCTTATTGTTCCCAGGTCATCGAGATGAAACGCATCTTTGTGTAAAAACACAAAAGAAAGAAGGGTTCCAGCGAAACGCCCCGAAATAGACAAATAGACAAATAGACATTTTTCCGTAACTTCCTGAATAACAATAGCCGAGCCCGCATCGATACGAGCTCGGCCAACATTTTGAATTTAATAATTTTGAATTTTGAATTAAATTAGCCCTATGCCATCAGTTTCTCGTCATCCTTTTGTTCTGGGGCATAGCCGAATGGGCGCGGATAGTAGTAGGGCTCGTTGCTTGTGCAAATGATTTCCGTTGTCCGCAGGTTGTATGCCAACATCGTGGGTTTCTGATATATCTTTTTCATTTCTGTATCCTCCTTTCTTACTTCACAATTACCTTTTTACCTCCATTGATATATATACCACGGGTCTTTGGTGCACTGTCGAGCTTCCTGCCATCCAGCGTGTACCAATCTCCCTCTCCTTTGGAGAGGGCTGGGGTGAGGCTACCGATTCTATCGGCCTCGTCGGCGTTCACGAGGCGTACTGTCATCGACGAGGGGAGTTCTTCTGATACTGCAGGCGCGCCTCTCCATTGTTTTGCTCCAGAAGTGCCAGCGGTAAACTGCAGGAAGGCGCGGAACGGAGCGATGCTTGCACCAGCTGCTGCCTTCACGAAGTTGCCGGGACTGACGGTATAGTCAGGGTTACCGTCGCCGTCATTGTCGGGTGCCTCGTAGCTCTGTGCAGCAAAGCCATAGACCTTGCCGAGATTCTCGTTGCCATCATTCCAAGCTAAATTATAATAAACGCCTTGGAACGTCCAATAACTGCTTGTACTTGGATCCTCTGTCCAACTCACATAGCTGGCATCTTTTGCTGTGCTGACGTTGCCGCTGAAAGTAAGCTCTACTTCATCACCCTCGCTCTTGCCTTCGAAGATATAAGGCACAAAGAGGTAGGGTGTGTTGGCCGTGAGGTCAGTTGACACTTTGTTGGTGGCTTCTTCCATGATGACCTCCCATTTGGTGCCCGACTTGTCGATGCCAGCAAAGGAGTAGAACTTGCCCACGGATGTTGCCTGAGCGGCAGTGACGCTGAAAGGCAGGCAAACGGTAGATGCCACACCACACATGAATGTGCGCTTGTACTCATAGTTGCCTGTAGCAAAGCCAGTAGCATTGAAGCCTGTTGTCTCGCTGAGCACACCTACGAGATGGTCTGCGTATGTGCTCCAGTTCGTAGCCGTCTGATATGTACCAAGCAGCGTGGAAGGTACTGCAATGACAAGGTCTTTGTGACAGTACGAGAAGGCATTTTCCGCGAGCGCCACAGCTGTCGTGCTTGGAATATCGATGCGGGTCAGGTTGGTCGTGTAGAACGCTGCCTGATCAATCTCGAATACTGAGGTTGGCAGGCTGGCGCTCACCAGCTTGCTGCACATGGCGAAGGCGTATGCACCGACACTCGTCACACCGCCATTTATGACAACGTGTTCCAACTCACCATCCAAATGATTCCATGGTGCGGTGCTATGCAGATAGTCGTTAGTCAGTCCGTAGTACATCATTGCGCCCGTGCCGCTGATGGTGAGGGTCTCTAAGGAGCCGTTGTTATCCATGTCGGTGAGTTCCCATTTCACGTCGGTTTCATGCCCCTCTGCTCCGCAGACG
>Ga0310690_10001813_pt1 | contig 36960 bp, 21 predicted proteins | sample AusTroGonzalo_MG_2_FD_207661 | JGI IMG/M metagenome (GOLD analysis project Ga0310690, IMG submission 207661) | Bovine rumen microbial communities from tropical cattle in Woodstock, Queensland, Australia - Gonzalo_04 (v2) (version 2) | ecosystem: Host-associated > Mammals > Digestive system >...
CGATGAACGGAAATCCTGCCACTTACGAAGACATATTCATGAGTGCTTTCGACGAGGATTTTAACCAATTCAACTATACTTGGGGCATTCACACGGAAGACAGAAGTTTCGCCGCTCAATACCTTGACGGGTCAATAGGCTTTGGGCCTGAGGGCGATGTGTATATGATAGGCACGATGGATCCATTAATCCCCAACGGGCCTATTGGCAGAAACCTCTATATAGTTCAATTTGATGAGAACCTGAACAAAATTGGCGAAATATACCATCAATTTGACGAAGTCGGGAGGATGATTGGAAGGATGCCAACAGGAATTTGTGCAAACACAAGTGATTGTGTGTTTAGCGTGGATCATCTCGATTATGATAACATCACGGGATGGGATGCGGTTTTCAAGGTGCCAAAGGGGGCTTTTGACGACATTGAGGAAGCTCATGGCCATGGCTTCGCCGTGGCAGTGGCTTATCCTAATCCGGGGAAGGATGTGCTGAATATCCGCACCGCCCTCCAAAACGCCCACGTCGAAATTTACGACTTATCAGGCAAACTCATTTACAATCAAGAAATCACTGACAATATCACCCCAATAAATACGACCTCTTGGCCTTCAGGCACCTACATTTGGAAAGTCATCGCCTATGGCCAAGAAGCGGAAAGTGGAAAATGGATAAAACAATGATACTATGAAAACAACAAGAATTTACACCCTGATTGCGCTCCTGCTGATGGCGGGAGGGGTGACGATGCAAGCGCAGGAACCAGAGCTGGAGGAAATCATCCAGTTTGATGAAAGCTTCCTGCCTCGTAACATGTGTTATGTAAACGATGAGGATGTACTCGTGATGGACGAAAGAAGCAGCCCTCAGTCTATCAGTCTTCTGAAACTGAAGGATGACGGAACTGTGATAGCCTCGGCACACTATTCCGAAACCAACGCTCATTATAATTACCGTAGCGAATTCATGCTGCGGCAGGATGGTACAATCGGTTTCTTTTACTCAAAAACCTTTGGCTCTACCTCGACATTCCATTTCATGACAGTTGATGAGGACATGACGCTCTCAGTCCAAGACCTGGAGTGGGAATGTGATGACTTTGTCCTATACGACTTCTGGGAAGCGAGGATGACCAGCGCGACAATACTTAAAGACGGTAGCATGGTGATATCCTATATCCCCGAAAGTCTTTGGAATCTTGGGAACGTAATGGGTGTTCGTCTTCTGAAATTCGATACAGAAGGGGCTCTCTTACAGGAAAAAATATGGCACAACTCCCAGTTTTATTATTTCTGCGGGATGGTGCCTGCCGCTGATTCTTTGGGTTGCCGCATCATGCTGTATGAAAAGACACCCGAAGGCCCTTGTTATGTCAATGGGTATCATTTGGACGGCGATTTAAACACCGTCTATATGAAGACAAACATAAACAACAAAACGTATCCCATTATGATTAGTGACGGAGGCGGAAGATATCGGGCAAATCCATATAACGGCAAGCTTTACGCGATTGGGTCGGTGTCGTGTCCAGCCATAAACCAACAGCCAGAAATATCGAAGGAGATACTCATGATTATGTTTGACACTGCCTTTGTAGAGCAAGAAGATGTTTGGGGAGCGCATCGACGAGTGACCTCGGAAGGACGCGAGATTGTTTTCTGTCCCAATGGCGATATATATTTCTTGGGAGAGATGGATTGGTATTTGGGTATGGGGCCACTCGATGCAAATTTTTATGTTGCCTGGCTTGATGAAAGCATGAACAAAAAAGGAGAGATCTATTACCACAATGAGCAAAGAGGACTTTGTCCAAGGAAGATATGTGCCTGTCCGCAAGGAGGATGCCTTGTGAGCTTGGAAGGATGGGACAGAATAACCTATGCAGAAGAAAATGTGATTTATAAAATCAGCAAAGGTGTTTTAACCGATATCGAAGAAGCCCATGACGCTGGATTTGTCATGGCGGTGGCTTATCCTAATCCAGGGAAGGAAGTGCTGAATATCCGCACGGGGTTGCAGGATGCTTGGGTGGAGGTGTATGATTTGAATGGGAGGATGATTTATAGGCAAGAGATTACGGAGAATGATACGGCCATCAATGCGACGAATTGGACTAATGGGACTTATGTTTGGAAGGTGTTTGTCGGCACATCGACAGGCTCAGTGACCGAAGCGGAAAGTGGAAAATGGATAAAACAATGATACTATGAAAACAATGAGATTTTACACCCTGCTTACCCTCCTGATGATGGCGGGAGGGGTGATGGCACAAAACATTTGCTGGGACGGCACTATTGCCGAGGCTTATGCTGGCGGTGATGGCACTCCTGAAAACCCTTACCAGATTGCCACGGCTGAACAACTTGCCCTGCTCGCGCAACAAACCAACGATGGAACTGGTGGTAATGCCTACTACGTCCTTACAGACAACATCTGCCTGAACGAGAATCCCGATGTCAATCCCGTGTTTTGGACTCCCATCGGGCACGTTGTCGGGAATGAGCCTCCCTATTTCACGGGTCATTTCGACGGCAACAAAATGAGCATTTCGGGCTTGGTTTGCGAAACTAGTAGCGGCTATGGCATTGTTGGCTTGTTCGGCTGCACCAATGGCGCTGAAATCCAGAATGTTGAACTTCGGAGTTGCCGATTGGTAGGGACACAACATACTGGTGCTTTGGTGGGTCATGCAGGCCTTACCAACATCTCGCATTGTTATGTCAATGATGTTTCGGTGACTTGCGAAAACGGCTCGGCAGGCGGCTTGGTGGGTTTCCTGGGCTTGCCTTATGGCGTGAGCCAGAGTTCTAACGACACCTGCCACATTGTTGATTGTCACGTAGAGCAAGATGTAAGCGTGTATGGAAGGTTTTCTGGCGGACTGGTGGGCCAAGTCGCCGAATACCTTCTTTGGGGACCTTCGGTGCCTTCGGTTGTGACGGATTGCATAGGCAATGCGCTCATGATGGGTACGGAGTGCGTTGGCGGTCTTGTCGGTTTCATGCGTAATGGCAATATGGAGTCATGCCGATGCTGGAACGAGGTGCATAGCCCCCAATATGCTGGCGGCATGATGGGCCTGGGAATCAACGTCAACTTCAACGACTGCCAAAATGGTGCCAATGTAACTGGCAATTATCAAAGTGGCGGAATGGTCGGCAAGTTGTATGGAGGAAATATCACAAACTGCGAGAATTATGGCTGGATTTATGGAGGTGGAGCAGGTGGCATCTCGAAAATTGGGGGCATGGTTGGAAGATATGAGCCTGACCCGCTCCTTGCTGAGTCACCGTGCGAAAACTTCATTCGCAATTGCCATAACTACGGGGACATTACAGGTTCCAGCGATGAGGCTGGAGGTATCATAGGATTTGCAGAAGGTAGTGGCATTGAGAAATTGTTCATTGTGGATTGCAGCAATAGCGGTGTGGTAGTCGAAAATGCTTATCTCGCAGGTGGCATTTTAGGCGTTAGCAATGGTTATGTGATGAGGATACTGAACGTGTACAATAAAGCAACCGTAGGGGCGCGTTTAGGTGTCGGCGGCATCGTGGGCGAATTGTCGCTTTCGCAAGACAGGGTCATCAATGCCTACAGCACTGGCGAACTCATCCATGAAATTGACAATTATATCTGTCCGAGAGGAGCCATTGTCGGATATTCTTCCACAAACGACCAATTCAGCAGTTGCTATTGGTTGGCCTCTGACGAATACGGCAGCAATGGCCAAGGCCCCGAACTCGAAAATTCAAGTGCTTTCTACCCAACGACCTCGCCTTCGGCATGGCAACTTGAAACTCCGATGCACAATACAGACGACCTGCTCACCGCCTTGAATTTGGGCGCGGAGCAAATAGAAACGGAATTTCCCGTGTTGGGTTCAATCAGCCGCTGGCGCGAAGATGCAGAGATGTCAAACGGCGGGTTCCCACTCTTTGGCAGCCAATGGCCAAACGGAATCAATGAATTCGTTTCGGATGCCTATGTTTGCATCTATCCCAATCCAACCAGCAATCTTGTTCACATTGAAGGGATTGAGGTTTCTGAAGTGCAGGTTTACAACGCTCTTGGGCAGTTAGTGAAAACCATTCAAGGCTCAAATGAAATTCCTGTAGCAGACTTGCCGCAAGGAGTTTACCTACTACGCATTGTGGATGATGAAGGAAAAGTTTACACGAATAAAATCACGATACAATGAAAAACATAAAATTTTACACCCTGCTTGCGCTCCTGATGATGGCGGGAGGGGTGACGATGCAAGCGCAAGAACTCAATGAAATCCTCTATTCGCCCGATTCATGGGTTTATAGCATGGTTTTCGAGGATGCACACACTTTTGTCGCTGAAAAAACTGTGATTGACCCCAACTCGAATGTTGCGGAAATCCAATTTGTCAGGATGACCGATGAAGGCGAGGAACTGGCTTCACAGCAACTGTTTTCAGGAGAAGAGTATAACACAGAGGTCGTTTGGATTAGCCCTTTGCAACGCCTTCCCAATGGCCATTTAGCGCTTTTTTACGCAAAAAGAGTGTCCGATATCGCCACTTTCTACCGCGTGGATTTGAAAGACGACCTTTCGTTCTCTGTCCTTCACTTGGATTGGGAAACTGACGATTACTATGACAGCGATAGGACTTTCTACCCCTATAATACAGGTGTGGTTGTAAACAAGGACGGCAATGTGATAATTTCTTATCCTCCTCATAGTCAATACCATATCAATGGCACTGAAGCTATGCAATTTCTCAAATTCGATATGGAAGGACACCTTGTTGGGCAAAGGCTGATGGAAGGTTTTCGTGGACAAGACCGCCATCATTTGCTGCCGGCTCCCGATTCGTTGGGATGTCGCATCATCCTTCGGAACAATGGTTCACCTAAACTGGATTGCCACACCTTGGATTCCGACTTGAACACCATCGCTGTCAAAGAAAACGTGGAGGAACTGTCGTGGCCTTACCAGTGCTGTCGTTTTGCCTATCTGTGCACCAACCCTGCCAATGGCAAGACATACTCTAATAACACCATCAACTATCCAGCATACGGCGGCAATCCTGCTATTGTTGAGGATATTATGATGAGCGTTTTCGATGCCGAAGATTTCCGCCAAACGAACTACACTTGGGGTCTCACCACCCAAAGTAATGATGGCGCCGGAATACTTCGGTCGATTGGTTTTGACAACGATAACAATGTGTATATGGTTGGCCAGATGGATAATATTATGGCTAACGAATTCTTAAACCGCAATTTGTACATTGCCTATTTGGACGAAAACCTGAACAAATTGGGCGAAATCTACCATGTGGATGATTATGTTTATATGGTGAAGTCGATGGCGGCTTGTCCCGAAGGCGGCTGCCTCATCAGTTGCCACAAAAGCGATGAAACAACTCTTGAAACGGGCAATTGCCTGATAAAAATCACGAAAGAGGCTCTTCTTGGCATTGAGGAGGCTCATAATGCTGGTTTCGCCGTGGCGATTGCCTATCCCAATCCGGGGAAGAATGTGCTGAATATCAGGACTGCTTTACAAAACGCCCACGTGGAAATCTATGATTTAAGTGGAAAACTGATTTTCAATCACGAGATTACGGGAAGCATCACTTCAATAAATACTGAAAACTGGCCTGCTGGAGTTTATATTTGGAAAGTTTACACGAATCAAGCCGGCCCTTCGACCCTTCGATGGGCCTCAGGGACCGCAGGCTCAGGGACCTTGGTGGAAACGGGGAAGTGGGTGAAGGAATGAGTTTAGTCTTAGTTACTGCGCTAAATGGTAAAGAAATCATAGTTAGCGCAGTATTATATATCTTAATTAGTGCGCTAATCTATCAAAAAAAAAGGTTAGCGCACTAATTTAATTGTAAAAAAGATTGCAATTGCAAGAAAATCTGTATTTTTGCATGTTGAAAACAAAATACAGACGACATGGGCAAGAAACAACTGATTGGTCGTGAGCGGGAAATACAACTGCTTGACGACATTTGCGGGTCGGGCAAGGCGGAATTTGTCGCCATTTATGGCCGCCGCCGTATTGGGAAAACCTTTTTGGTGGACACTTATTTCCGTCAAGAATACGATTTTTTCATTGCGGGCATGTATGAAGCCACAAATCAAGAGCAATTGGCCAATTTTGCGCATCAATTGTCGCAATACTCAAGAACCATCCAATCCCCGCCGCACGATTGGATGGAGGCTTTCTTCCAATTGCAGGGCTATCTGCAAAGCCTCCGCGACAAGGAGCGCATTGTGGTGTTCATCGACGAACTTCCGTGGTTCGACACGCCTCGGTCGCGTTTCCTGAAAGCCTTTGAATGGTTTTGGAACGGGTGGGCATCGAAGCAGGACAACTTGAAATTGGTGGTGTGCGGCTCATCGACATCATGGATGACCAACAAACTCATCGGAAACAAAGGTGGACTTCATAATCGCGTCACACGGCAAATCCGCTTGAAGCCTTTCAATTTGCATGAAACCGAACTTTTCTTGCAATCGAAAGGTTTTGCCTTGCCTCGCAAGCAAATTATGGAAGCCTATATGGTGATGGGTGGCACACCTTACTATTTGGACATGATGCGGAAGTCGCAAAGTGTGGCGCAAAACATTGATGCGCTGTTTTTTGCCGAAAACGCCCCTTTGAAAGGTGAATTCGATTTCTTGTTCAAATCGCTGTTCAATGATTCGGGATTGTACAGGACCGTGGTCGAGACACTTGCCGCAAAAGGGAAAGGTCTGACACGACAAGAAATCATAGATGCTTCGGGAGCGACAGACAACGGCTATCTTTCAGAAGTGCTCAGCAACCTGCAACGTTGCGACTTCATTCGCAGTTACAATGCTTTTGGCAAGAAAGAGCGTGATGTGCTTTACCAACTGACAGACCTTTATTCCTTGTTCTATTTGCGTTTCCTGAAAAACTATTCCGGTCGTGACGAACATTATTGGAGCCATATTTTGGATACCACAGCAACTTGGAAAGGCTATGCTTTTGAGATGGTTTGCCTGCATCATATCCCACAGATTAAAAAGAAATTGGGGATAAGCGGAATACAAACCGAAGTGAGTTCGTGGTTTGCGAAACCGTTTACCGACAGCAACGGAACAAAATGGCCAGGAGGGCAGATTGACCTTCTGATTGACCGACGGGATGGAGTCATCAACTTGTGTGAAATGAAATTTGCCGAAAAGGAGTTCGTCATCTCGAAAGACTATGACAAGGAACTTTGCGACCGAATGGCGACATTCCGCCATCATAGCAAAACCAGAAAGGCATTGCACCTAACCATGGTGACTTCATTTGGGGTGGCACACAATGCCTATTGGAATAACATCCAAAACGAGGCTACAATGGATGATTTGTTTGATCTGGCTGAGGGCTGATGGGCTAAAATAAGGCATCAATGGCGAGATGAAAACAATGTTTTTTTAGTTCAGTTTTCGGTTTTTTCCTATTTTTGCATCCAATTAAAATAAAGGTGTCATCTGCCATGCGCAAAATGTTTCTCATTCTCATTCTGTTGGTTTTGGCTTTGCCGATGAAAGCCGCCTACCTCCTAATCCCCATGGACGACACGCAAACCAACCACTTGAAGGCCTACGGCGTGGCCTATTGGGTGCTGCAGCGTGAGGTGGAAATCAGTTGGCTGCTGAACTATAGGGGAGGGAGTTACCTGTTTCCTTACCACGAGATGTTTGAGCGCGAGTGCAAGATGCGCAACGTGTCCTACAACGTCATCGCCGACGCGCAAGCCGACGCGATTCTGGCCGAAATTGCTGACCCGGGCGTCAACATGGACGAGATGAAGTTGCAGAAGGTGCCGCGCGTGGCCGTGTATGCGCCTAAGAACAACCTACCTTGGGACGATGCCGTCACCCTCGTGCTGACTTACGCCGAAATCCCTTACGATGTGGTCTATGACGATGAGGTGCTGCAAGGCGTGCTACCTTCCTACGATTGGCTCCACCTGCATCATGAGGACTTCACTGGACAATACGGCAAGTTTTGGGCGCGCTACCGCAACTATCCTTGGTATCAGGAGGATGTGCGCCAGCAGGAGGCCACAGCGGAGCGTTGGGGCTTCACGAAGGTTTCCCAACTGAAACTCGCGGTGGCAAAGAAAATCCGTGAGTTTGTGGCGGGTGGCGGCTACATGTTCGCCATGTGCTCGGCGCCCGACAGCTATGATGTGGCCTTGTCCGCCGATGGCCTCGACATTTGCGACTACATGTTCGACGGCGACCCCATCCGCAGCGGCGACCCACAACGGCTGAATTACGACAACTGCTTCGCCTTCACCGATTTCAAGGTCTCGACCAACCCACAGGAATACGAAATCTCCAACATTGATGTCACCCAAGGCCGGCTGCAAAGGGTGAAGGAGTCGAACGACTATTTCCTGCTCTTCGACTTCTCCGCCAAGTGGGATCCTGTGCCGACCATGCTCACGCAATGCCATGAGCGGCTCATCAAGGGTTTCATGGGGCAGACCACGGCCTTCAACAAGGCGACGGTCAAGCCATCGGTGGTCGTCTTGGGCGACAATGCCGCCTTGGGCGAAGACCGCTACATCCACGGCAACTTCGGCAATGGCTTCTGGACTTTCCTCGGTGGCCACGACCCCGAAGATTATCAGCACATCGTCGGCGACCCGCCCACCGAGCTCGACATGTATCCCAATTCACCGGGCTACAGGCTCATTTTGAACAATATTTTGTTTCCAGCGGCAAAGAAAAAGGAACAGAAAACCTGAAAATGCTTATATTTGCCGCTTAAAACTGATGTTAAACGCTCAAAATCTTAAATCTATGAGAAGAAATATACTCGCTATCCTTGCCCTTTTATTGGGTATCACCGTCATGCAAGCCAAGCCCGTCGATGTGAGCAAGGCGCAACGCTTGGGACTGAATTTCATCCAACACAAGGCCATATTTGCCAAAAATTCAGTGCAAAACCTTGATTTGGCCTACACTTTCCGCACCGAAAGCGGTATGGCAACGGCTTATGTCTTCAACTTCGACGAGGGTTTCGTCGTTGTGGCTGCCGACGACAGCTATTCGCCAATTCTCGGCTATTCCGGCTGCGGCCAATTTGATTACGACCATGCCCCCGATGGTTTGTTGTACATGCTTGGTGAAGTCACCAAGGATGTTGAACGCACGGTGGTCGCCGGAATGCAGCCTTCCAACGACATCGTTTGCCGCTGGAAGAACCTTGAAACCTACGGCCTGCTGAATCCTGAAAGAGGTACGGCGGTGGTTGGGCCATTGGTGCAACTGAGATGGAATCAGGATTCGCCCTACAACATGTATGCGCCCGGCGGATGCCCAACGGGTTGCGTGGCCACGGCTATGGCCCAGTTGATGAAGTATTGGGAATGGCCAGTGCAAGGCACGGGCGAGCACAGCTATGTTGCTTTTGGCTATGGTGAGCAATACGCCAATTTCGGGGAAACCACCTACGAATGGGACAACATGATTGAGTTCTACGGTTCGGGTGCTGGCACACCTGAACAGAAACAGGCTGTCGCCACCTTGATGTACCATTGCGGCGTGTCGGTCAACATGATGTATGAACCCGACGGCAGCGGTGCCTATTCCACGGATGTGCCGGATGCCATCAATACATATTTCTCTTATTCTGAACATGCTACCCACATTGGCAGAAGTGGTACTTACAGCGATTGGATTGCTTTGCTGAAGACCAATATCGACCAGCACATACCGCTGTATTATTCCGGCCAAAGCTCGGAAGGCGGTCACGCATTCATTTGCGATGGCTATGATGTCGACGACCTTTTCTATTTCAACTGGGGTTGGGGCGGCTCTTCTAATGCCTTCATTCTCATCGATGGTGAGAATTTCGAATACACGAGTGGCCAAGCCATCATTTATGACTTCGTTCCCAACTATGTCTATGATCAAATGCCCAAGGCTCCCGAAAACCTCAACGTGAGCATCGACAGCGATGTGTCGCGCATCGGGCACCTCAGTTGGACCAATCCCACTGAGACTATGATTGGTGAGCCTTTGACTAGCATTGATAAGATTATCGTCAAGCGCAACGGCTTTGTGATTCAGGAGATTGAGAACGTGCAACCCGGACAATCCATGACTTACGATGACGAAGTGCCTTTCTTCGACCAGTTTGATTATACGGTATTGGCGGTCAAGGGAAACAACTACGGTCGTACTACACTGACTAAGGCCGTCTTTGGCCCCTATTGTGAATGGAAAGTCATCATGACCTCCAATAACATGCAGGGTTGGAATGGTGGCGGCATCACCGTGCAGAACGCCGCTGGCTCCTATATCGACTTCCTAACCACCACACAAGCCACAGCTAGTATGCAGACCTTCCAAATGGCCTTGGGCAACAATAACCTTTATTGGACGGCACCCAATTCCAACATCAGCAACCTTTCCTTCAAGATTAGGGATGCTGAAAACCAAATCGTTTACCAATACGAAGGCCCGTCATCGGGATTGGAGCCGGGCATTTTGCGCACCTTGAACAACAGTTGCGGCAACGAGAACACTTGCGAGGCACCTTACAACCTGAAGGCCACCCTTGACCCTGAGAACGACCGTAACATCATCCTCACTTGGGACAGCGATCATGAGCCTGAGTTTGGCTATTGCATCTATCGCGATGGCTTCCTGTTCAACATGGCGCACGAAACCCACTACGTGGACGAAAACGCTGAAATCGGGGGCTATTGCTACTACATTACGGCACTCTGCAATGGCGGTGAGACGGCCAACTCTAACGAATATTGCGCCACGGCAGGTACGGGCTGCGAGCCTCCTTTGGAGTTGCTCTATTCTTTCACGAATAATAATAAGGTGCAGTTGGACTGGAGCGTTCCCGACAATGAGAACATTACGGGCTATTATGTTTATCGCAAGACCGAAGACGCGCCTTTCAAGCGTATTAAGTCGGTGAAGACCCCAACTTACAAGGACAACAGTGCCTCTGCCGGTACGGTGTATCGCTATGCGGTGGCCGCTTATTACGAGAACATCGACTGCACCTCGGCCTACGCCAGCGCTTTGTTTAACGAGGAGGAGTTCTTCGTCGAGGTGGATTGGAGCAATGTACCCAGTGACTTGCAAGCCGAATTGGTTGAAAATGAAGAGGAAAGCCATGTGAATCTACGTTGGAAATCGGCTTTCCAAGCCACTTCATACGATGTGATGCGCAACAGTGTGAAAATCGGCGAGGTGACCGGAACCGAGTTTGTAGATGAAGACCTCGAAGCAGGGCAAACCTATTGCTATCAAATCATCGCGCATGGTGCTGATTTTGCGGAATCTTCCAACGAGGCTTGCGTTACCACACCTGAGCCGCCTGTCTTGCCTTGTCCTGCACCGACGAAATTGCGTAGGGAAGACCCGTGGGGGATGGCACATATCGCTTGGGATGCTCCTGAAGACCGAGTGCCTGATAGCTACACTGTTGTCATCATTGATCATCAGCTTAACGACACCACGGATGTGGCTGGTTTGACAGAACTGTTTTATGAAGAGGCTATCGCTATCGACATAACCGACAAATCCTATAAGGTGAAGGCTGTGTATGAGGAATGCGAGTCCGAGTTTGCCCTGACAGCCAACGGTGAGGATTTCATCCGTGTCACCAATCTTTCTGTTGATGAGTGTCAGATGAATCTGAAACTCTATCCCAATCCCACCAATGGCCAACTGATCGTCGAGGCTGAGGGAATGACCTCAGTAAGCGTGTACAATCTCATCGGTCAGTGCCTCATGGAGCATACGGCCAAGGATGGTAGCGTTACCTTCGACCTTAACAGCCTGCAAAACGGTGTCTACATGGTGAAAGTGAGCACTTTGGCAGGTTCCGTCATGCAAAAAGTGGTGAAAATGTAATTCGTTTTGTCAATATTCTTATCTTTGCGCCCTTAAAACGAAACAAGAACAACAATAAATCTCAAACTAATGAAAAAAGCTTTATTCCTTATGGTGACAGCGGCCTTGTTCGTCGGACAAGCCATTGCTTCACCTGTCGATGCGGACCAAGCCAAGAAAATCGGCTTGAAGTACGCCCAAAACAATGCTGCCAAGCAGATCACTGAAGTTAGCTTGGCTTACACCGAAATGACCGAGAGCGGCACGCCCGCCTTGTACGTCTTCAATTTCGACGGCGGTTACATGATCGTTTCAGCTGATGATGTGGCTCAGCCCATCCTGGCCTTTGGTGAGGAAGGTTGCTTCGACGCCAACCAGATTTCCGACGGCTTGGCCTACTTTTTGGGCCACTATGCCCGCCAGATTGACTATGCCGTGACGCACAACATGACGGCCGAGCCTGAAATCGCGGCCCAATGGGAACAAATTGAGAGAGAGGGTCGCCTGACCCCTAACCGTGCCATTCGCGGCAACATTGAGCCGTTGGTCACCCTCAGCTGGAACCAAGACTATCCTTACAACGCTTACTGCCCGACGGGTCAAGGCGGACCGCAAGGTCATGCCTATGCCGGCTGCGTGGCCACCGCCATGTCGATGATGCTGAAATACTGGAACTGGCCCGACCACGGCCAAGGCCAGCACAGTTACACACCTTCGGGCTATCCCCAACAAACGGTCGACTTTGAGAGCACTTATTACGACTGGAACAACATGCCCATCAGCTGCAATAATTCCAACTATCAAGCTGTGGCCACGTTGATGTACCACTGCGGCGTGTCGGTCGACATGATGTATGGTCCGGGTTCTTCGGGCGCCTATTCGCAGGATGTGCCTCCGGCCATCGCCAACTATTTCCGCTATACGGAACATGCCACACGTATCGACCGCGACCTTTTCTCGAGGTACGACTGGGAAGAGATGCTCATCGCCAGCCTTGAAGAGGGCTTCCCGCTCTACTATTCGGGCAGCGACGCGTCGGGCGGACATGCCTTCGTGTGCTGCGGCTATCGTGAAAGCGACCGTAAGTTCTACTTCAATTGGGGCTGGAGCGGTTTCAACAACAACTATTTCGCCATCGATGCGCTGAACACCTATTCGGGCAACTTCAACCAGGGCCAAGCCGCCATCTTCGACATGATTCCCAACTATGTGTACGACGCGCTCATACCCGGTGTCGAAGACCTGACGGTGACCGCTGAGAACGCCAACTCCAAGACCGGTTTAATCACCTGGACCAATCCTTCCGTCACCTTGGGCGGCAATGCCATCGAGAACATCGACCAAGTGGTGGTGCTTCGCAATGAAGATCAGATCTTTTCGCAAAACAACGTGGCTCCTGGCGAGATGATGTCTATCGAGGATAATGTGGCCAATTTCGATTGCTACACCTATCGCATTTACTTCGTCTCCGATGGCATCAAGGGCCGTTGCGTTGAGACTGCCTTCCAGTATGGTCCCACCTGCACCTGGAAAGTGATCGGACAAACCACCAACTTCCAAGGCTGGAACGGTGGCAAGATTCAGGTGCTGAATTCCTTCAACACCGTCATCGAGGAAATCACCATGACTAGCTCGACGCCCATCAGCCAGCAGGTTCGTATGCCTGAGGGCAATGTGACCTTCAAGTGGGTGGCTCCCTCGACTTTGGTCAACAATCTGACTATCAACATCAAGAACTCGGCCAACCAGTCCGTCTATTCCTACACGGGCAACTCCAACCAGATTCCTGCCACCATGTATTCCGAGGATAACGACTGCGCTGGATGTCTGCCTCCGACCGGATTTGCAGGCGAATACCAATGGAACGGCGATAGCTTTGGCACCTTGCTCACTTGGAACTACGACAACGAGCCGCAGTCGTTCAAAGTGTATCGCAGCTCTGACAACATTGGTTATGAGCTGATTGCCACCGTCGACAAGACCGAGCACGAGTATTTCGATGCCGCCGAGGTCGGTTCTTATTATTATAAAGTGACCGCCTATCGCAGCTACTGCGAATCCACGCCAGCCTGGACTCCCGACGAGACGGATTACGTCTATGTGGAAGTGACCTCCGTGGGTGAAACCGTCCAGAGCGACAAGCTCTTCCCGAATCCTGCCAACGCCATGCTTTGCGTGGAGATGGAAGGCCTGAGCCAGGTGTCCGTTTACAACGTGATGGGCCAGTTGGTCTTCAACAAGGCTTGCGATGAGGACGGCTTGGTCATCAACACGGCCAGTTTCGCCGAGGGCGTCTACACCGTCACCATGAAGGGAACGGCGGGTTACGTCACGAGACGCTTTGCCGTGGTGCATTGATGATTGAAAAAAAATCCACCAGAAAAAAGGAAATGCCCTGTGTATTTCCTTTTTTTTTATTTTTGCAAGTTCAAACCTAAAAATTCAACACATGAAAAGAAAGTTACCCTTACTGATGGCACTGGTGATTGGCGGCCTTATGCTGCAAGCCCGTCCCATCGACCAACAGACGGCTCAGAAGCTTGTACAATCCTTCGTGACTGCCAATTTTGAGTTTACGTGTCAAAGCACTGATTTAAGTTTGGTCAAAACGGCCTATTCCGACAGGGGAGAGGTCTGCTATTATGTTTTCAACGTCGGCGAGACGGGTTTTGTCATCCTTGCGGGTGACGACTGTGTGCGCCCTGTGATCGGCTATTCCGACCGAGGCACCTTCAATCCCGACGACATGGCTCCGGCTTTAGCCGACTATCTTGAGAAGACCCGTTTGGGCATCATGGCTGCGGCCCAGAAGGTACAAGGCAATGCCGAGGTGAAGGCCGACTGGGCCTTGCTTGAGCAGTGCGGTCGCCTCGTGTCGCGTCATGGCGGTAGAGAGGACGAATTCCTTGTAATGACCACATGGAACCAGAACTATCCTTACAACTACTTCTGCCCCGTGGGCGATGGAACGGGCCCTGGCGGACACTGCTACGCGGGTTGCGTGGCTACAGCAGCCAGCCAGTTGATGAAGTATTGGGACCATCCGCTGCAAGGACAAGGCAGCCATACCTATATTCCGGAAGACCATCCTGAATATGGCCCGCTGACCGCCAATTTCGGCGAAACCACCTACGAATGGGAGAACATGCCCAATGCTATCAGCGCCAACTCGCCGCAGGAGCAGATTGAGGCCGTGGCACTGCTCATCTATCATGCAGGAGTCTCGGTTGACATGAACTACCGCCCCTCCAGCAGCGGCGCTGTCACGGGAAAGCTTTGCCAGACGATGCCCGCCTATTTCTTCTACACCAACCAGATGGCCAACCTCTACCGTGAGAACTACACCCACGAGGAATACATGCAATTGGTTATTGATGCCATCGACATGAATTGGCCTATGGTGCACCGTGGTGGTGGCCATGCCTACGTGCTCGACGGTTACAATGACAGCGACATGGTCCATTTCAACTGGGGCTGGGGTGGTAGCAGCGACGGCTTTTTCAACATCGACGACCACGGCTATACCGAAGGCGAGAGCGTCATTTACAATTACGTCCCAGATGAAGTCTATTCGGCCACGCCTAATATGCCCACTGAACTGGTTGTGGTTCCCGCCACCGACAACACCCTTTCGGCCAGTCTCTCGTGGAGGAATCCTACGCAGACCTTGACAGGCCTTACTATGGATGCCATCGATGCCATCTTCGTGGAGCGCAATGGACAAGTCGTGTATGCGAACGACAACGTGACTCCTGGCGAGGAGATGAGCTTCGTTGACGAGAGCGTCCCGTTCTACGACAGCTATAAATACGCCGTTTACGCCGTCCGCGACGGTCAGCGCGGCAAGTCGGCGGTGGCCGATAAGGTCGCTGTCGGTCCTACGTGCGATTGGAAAATCGTCATGCAGTCATCGGCCTTCCAAGGCTGGAACGGCGGTTATGTGTCGCTGTACAGCGCCGCCGGAACCGAAATGGCACGTTACACCTTGACGACCTCCACGCCGGCTTCCTATGACATTCCCGTTCCCATCGGCAACGTCAGCTTCGGCTGGACGGCTCCTGCAACGTCGGTGAACAATATCTCCATCGTCATCAAGAACTCCGAAGGAAACTCGGTGTTCACTTATTCGGGCAACTCCTCGGGCATGAATGAGGGCATCTTCTTGAGCCTCAACAACGACTGCGGCAATGAGCCCATCTCAGAGAATCCTTACGGCTTGATTGCCGAGATGGATGGCGACGATGCCGTCCTCACTTGGCAAAGCGACATCACGCCCTATTATGGCTTCAATGTCTATCGCGACGAAAAGCTCTATGCCTTAGTGCGCGAAGGCAGCACCTTTACGGACAGCAATATCCAGAGTGGTCACTGCTACACGGTGACTGCCTTGGGCGAAGGTGGCGAGTCGAGCCATTCGAACGAGACCTGCGCCTCGGCAGGAGAATGTATGCCCGCTAGTAACTTCTTCTATGAGTACACGGGCAGTAACTACAAAATCAAGCTGTTGTGGGAGAAACCTGAAAACCACGAGGGTCTTTCGGGCTACTATCTGTTCCGCAAGCAGGGCGAAGACGGCACATACGAGCGTATCAAGCTGCTGTCGTCCTCGGCGACCAGCTTTACCGACAACACGGCCACCACAGAGGGCGACTATTATTATCGCCTCTATGCCCACTATAACGCTACCGACTGCACCTCGTCGCCTGCCTCGGTGATGTACAATCCGAACCTTTTCTACCTCCATGTGTACTACTCGCCCACGGACGTGGAAGAGTCGACGGAGCAAGCTGTCAGCGTGTATCCGAATCCTGCGGACCAAAGCGTGAGAATCGAGGCGGAAGGCATGACCCAAGTGACCGTTTGCAACATGCTTGGCCAAGTGGTCTATCAGCAGGAATGTGATTCCAATGTATTGAACATCAATGCTTCCAACTTTGCCGAAGGGCTGTATGTCGTCACCGTGAGCACCCAGCAGGGCATTCAGGTGCGTCGCCTGTCGGTGGTGCATTGATGCAGGTTTCGAGGCGGTGGAGAGGAGATTTTTTCCTCTTTGCCGCCTGAAATGAGGCCTGTTTTGGTTTTTTATCTATATTTGCGGTCTGAAAAACAAGTCAAAAATTAAATTTAAACTCTAAATCGATGAAAAAGTATTTGATGTGTATGATTGCTTTGGCATTGGGACTCGGAACGGCACAGGCCAATCCGGTCAGCGTCAGCCAAGCCAAGTATGTTGGACAGCAGTTTGTCCAAGCCAACTTCGATCAGTCTCGCCAAGGCGGTGACTTTTCTTTGGTCTATACGGGCACCTCGACCCGTGGTGAGGCCTGCTTCTATGTGTTCAATGTGGGTAATGAAGGTTATGTCATGGTTTCGGCCGATGATTTCTACCGCCCCATCTTGGGCTATTCCGATGAAGGCATTTTCGATGCCCAAAACATTAATCCGAATCTGGGTTACATGCTCGACAAGGTGATCGCCAGCCGCAGCAACAAGCTGACGGGCGAACCCAATCCCACAGTCGTTGCCGAATGGCAGAGCGTGAAGAACACGGGCAAGCTGATTTCCCGCAATGGAGGCCGCGAAAAGTTCTTTTTGGTGCAGACCAGGTGGGACCAGAACTCCCCGTACAACTATTACTGCCCGGAAGCCTCTGGCGGCCCCGGCGGTCGTGTTTATGCCGGCTGCGTGGCCACGGCCATGAGCCAGATGATGAAGTATTGGAACCATCCTCTGCAAGGCACGGGTAGCCACACCAACTACAACTCAGGCTTCGGCCCCCTGACCGTCAACTTCGGTGCGACCACTTACGACTGGGACAACATGCCCATTACGCTTTCGAACAGCTCGCCGCAAGTGGAGATTGACGCTGTTGCCACCTTGATGTATCACTGCGGTATCGCGGTTGATATGCACTATGCCATCGATGGCAGCGGTGCCTACTCCCAAGATGTGCCTGGTGCTATCTACCAATATTTCAGCTACACCAACCAAGCCTCATACAGAAGCAGAGACTCCTATACCTACGACAACTGGGCTTCCATGTTGAAAGAGTCGTTCGATATGGGCTGGCCGGTCTATTATTCTGGTCAAAGCACTGGAGGTGGCCATGCATTCGTGTGCGATGGCTATGACGACAACGGCATGTTCCACTTCAACTGGGGCTGGAGCGGCAGCGGTGACAACTACTTTGATTTCGACAACATCGACTACAACACGGGCGATGGCGCCATTTTTAACTTCGTCCCTGTTGACGTTTACAACAACACTGCCCAGGCTCCCACCAACCTCACGGTGACGCCTGCCGCCAACTATGAATTGGCTGCCACCGTGTCGTGGACCAATCCTTCCAAGACCTTGAACAACACCAACCTTACGGGCATCGACCAAATCGTGGTCGCCCGCAATGGCGAGGTCATTTATACGGAAGACAATGTGACCCCGGGTGCCAACATGACCATTACCGACAACAACGTGCCGCGTTTCGACGCTTTTGACTACACGGTGTATGCCATTTACCAAGGCAACCACGGCAAGATTGCCTATCAGAGAAAGGTCAGCTTTGGACCTATGTGCACTTGGAATGTCAACATAACCAAGGCCTCCTTCCAAGGTTTCCGTGGCGGTACCATCCATGTCTACAACGCCGCTGGCACTGAAATCGGACAAGTGACCGCCACCAACTCCAGCATCCAGTCCATCCCAGTGGAATTGTCGCTGGGCATGGTTGCGTTCGGCTGGTCGGCCCCGACCCAGACTGGCGATTTCGAAATGGGCTTCACCATCAAGGATTCCAATGGCACTTCGGTTTACACCTATTCAGGCATGGCCAGTGCCTTTGCTGAAGGCATTTTCTTCACCACCAACAATGGTTGCGGTGGACAACCTGGAACGGGCGTCCCGTCCAACTTGTTTGCCGTCGTCGATGAAGAGAATCCCTACAATATCAATGTTTCTTGGGACGGCGTCAACGAAACGGGCTACGGCTACACGGTCTACCGCGACGGTATGCTTTATCGCCTCATTCCCGATGCCACTTCATTCGTCGATGAAAACGCCAGCTTGGGCGGCCACTGCTACTATGTCGGCTTCCTCGGCGACGGCGGCGAAAACGGCATGTACTCCAACGAGTCGTGCGCCACTTCGGGCGAATGCTATGCCCCGCGTAACCTCGACTATGAATACACGGGCAACAACAACAAGATCAAGCTGTTGTGGGAGAAACCCGAACCCGCCGAAGGACTTTCGGGATACTTCCTCTACAGAAGGACCGATGACACCGAGTATGACCGCATAAAGCTGATTGGCGCTAGCGCTACCAGCTATACCGACAACACCGCTACCAGCGATGGCACTTGGTATTACTACAAGCTCTATGCTGTCTACAATGAGCTGGACTGCAACTCGGCCCCAGCCAACTGGATCCACAATGAGAACCAGTTCTACCTGCATGTGCTCTATTCGATGGATGCCGTCGATGAGCTTGAGAGCAACAGCGTGGCTGTCTATCCCAACCCCGCCAAGGACATGTTCACCTTGGAAGGCGAGGGCCTGCAGCACGTCTCGGTTTACAACGCCATCGGCCAGATGGTGTATGACGCCGACTGCAACGGCAACTCGACCACCGTCAGCCTGAGCCATCTTGAGACCGGCATCTACATGGTGCGCGTCGCCACCGAAAACGGCAACGTCACCAAGCGTGTCTCCGTCATTCGATAAACACACAAGTCTTTAATATGCCGCGAGCGGTCGCCTCTTTCTTTGGGGCGGCCGCTTTTTTTTGGGGGCAGGGACATTATTTTTGAAAAAAATCCATTGCATTTTAGGAAAAGTATCTATCTTTGCATCGCGTAAATGCCGTGACGGAAATTACGTCACGGAAGTTACGTGATGAAAAATAGATAGAATTATGACCAATAAAAAAAGAAAAGAACCTGATAATCCATTTGTTTACAAGGGTTATGAAGGACCTGATTATTTCTGTGACAGGGAAAAAGAGACTCAAAATGTGATCTCAGCATTGCAAAATGGACGCAATTTAACCCTGCTTTCAACGCGAAAAATAGGAAAAACTGGGCTTATTAAGCATATTTTTAACCGTGTTCAAACGGAAAATAAGGATGTTATATGTGTCTATATAGATATTTTTTCAACCCAAAACCTGCATGATTTTGTGCAGGCTTTGGGCGCGGCCATCGTTGAAGAAGCCCTGTATCGGGAGAAACCCCTGATGGCCAAGGTGTTCGACACTTTCAAAGCATGGCGGCCTATCGTCAGTTTTGACACGCTGACGGGGATGCCTACGCTCTCGGTCAATATTGACCCTGGGCACGACGAATATACCTTGAAGAGTATCTTTGAACACTTGGAAAACAGCAAGAAAACGGTGTATGTCGCTATCGATGAGTTTCAGCAAATTGCCAATTACCCCGAGAAAGGCACCGAGGCGTTGCTGCGTTCCCATATTCAGTTCTCCCATGCCAGATTCATCTTCTCGGGTAGCAGGCAACACCTCATGGCGGAGATGTTCAATTCGCCCAAGCGTCCGTTTTATCAAAGCACGGAGTTCATGAACCTTCAGCCGCTCCCCGAGGATACCTATTACGACTTCGCGCGCCGTTTCTTTGAGGCAAGGAAAGGCTACCTGAGCCAAGAAGTGTTTCATGATGTTTATCAACGTTTTAGTGGGCACACTTGGTATGTGCAACTCATCATGAACCGCTTGTATGAGGAGGCGAAGAAGACGGAACGCATCCAGCAGGCCAACGATGCCATTCTTTCGGTACTCAACACGTTGGCTCCGCAATACGAGGCGATGATGGCCTTTCTCACGGTGAACCAGATTAATTTGCTGAAGGCCATTGCTAAAATGGAAAAAGTTGCCCAACCACAAAGCGGAGACTTCATCAAGGATAACAACCTGCCCAGCCCGAGCAGCGTCAGGACCGCATTGGATGTGCTTGTCGACAAGGAGTTGGTCTATGCCCAGCCCGACGGGTATATCATTTACGATCGCCTGTTCAATATTTGGTTGCAAAGAGAGTGGGGAAGTCCGGCATAAATTTTCGTCAAGATTGCTAAAACTTATGGTTTTTCCCTAAATTTGCCCGCATATAAAACACCTCATCCTATGAAAAACAGACTTTTACTTCTTTTTATGCTCTTGCTGGCCACGATCTTGGCCGCGAAAGCCAATCCAGTTGACATGCGCACTGCTCGCGAAGTGGCTGTCAAGTTCTTGAATGCCAACACGAAAATCCCATTGCGCGGCATTGACGACTTACAACTGGCGACCATTTACAAAACCGAAAGTGGCATAGACGCTTTCCATATCTTCAACACACCTAATGGCTTCGTCATCGTCTCTGCCGACGACTGCGCCACGCCCATCTTGGGCTATTCCGATGAGGGCCGCCCCTTCGACTCGAACAATGTCCCAATTCAGTTGCAAGGTTACTTACTGGGATTTGTGGAACAGATTCAATACGGCATTGAGAATCAAATTGAGGATGAGAGCATTGCAAGGCAATGGGAGTTGGTGCGAATCACGGGACGGCTGAATAATAATCGCGATGGTGAGGTGGTGGAGCCATTGGTTACCGCACTTTGGGGACAAGGATGTTACTATAATAACATGTGTCCTGAAGATGCTTTGGGAGTATGTGGTCATGCCAAAGTTGGCTGTGTGGCTACAGCGATGGGAATGATTTTGCACTACTGGGGCTATCCAACACATGGTTTTGGCGAACATACCTATAATCCTTATTTTTATCCCGAGCAATCCGTAAACTTTAGTGAGACAACCTATGATTGGGCCAATATGCCAGACCAACTGAACGAGAGCTCTACTCAAACTGAAATTGACGCTGTTTCCACTTTACTTTGGCATTGTGGCGTGGCTGTAGACATGGGATATGATTCTGGCTCTTCTGGAGCTTATGATTATATGGCAAGAGAAGCTCTCAATAACTATTTTGGTTATCCGGACGCATATATTTTATGGCTTGGTTTATCGAGTGCTTCCACCAACGGCCAGCATGTCTTTGATTATGAAGGGTGGATCAATCTTATGAAAACCAACCTTCTTATGCGTCACCCTTTGTATTACTCCGGTTTTGATGATAATGGATATGGAGGCCATGCATGGGTGTGCGATGGTTTCGATTCTGAAGGCTTGTTCCATTTCAATTGGGGCTGGCAAGGCGAAGATAACGGTTATTTTTCGCTGTTTTCCGTAAACCTCAACCCTTATCAGTTTAACACTTCACATTGTGCCATATTCAATATATATCCGAAATGTGAGGAAGGCATTGTGTATCAAGTGTCCACAGAGTCTAATTTGGATGAAGCGGGATTGATTCTTGGTGAAGGCACATATAGTTGCGGACAAATATGCAATGTGATGGCGGTGAGTAATCCAGGATATGATTTTGTGAATTGGACTGATAGCGAAGTCGTTGTTTCTTTAGAACCAATATATACATTTACGGTTAATGAAGATAGATTTTTGGTCGCCAGTTTTATGTCTCATGAGGGGCCATATTGCATCATGGCAACCGCCGAACTAGAAAGTGGTGGGACGATAATAGGTGGTGGTGAATATGAAAACGGACAGACTTGTACATTGTCGGCAATGGCTAATAACGGGTATTCCTTCTCCTATTGGACAGAAGATGGTATGTTGGTCTCGTATGATGAGGAATATGTTTTCACGGTTACGTCTGACCGCAACATTGTGGCACATTTCGTCGAAGAAAATGCTTCTTTGTGCAACTTTGTCATACGTGTATCCCATTCCAATGGAATGATTAATACGGATATTGCCATAACTTACGACAATGATTCTACCGAGACTTTCAATGTTCAAGGTTCAGGGCAGATTTCTCTTGAACGTACTGTTCAGTCTGGGAGCCAAATAGAAGTGTGTTGGACGTTTTTAGGAGAAGGAGCTACAGTTGGTAACCTTGGATTTGAGATCTGTTATGGGAATGGATTTCCGATTCATCGATGTGTTCAATGCGGGCAAGATTGTTATTCGTTTACAGCAGATTGTGAATTAGCATGGACACCTCATGCTGTTTCGGCTTCATCAAACCCATCAGGAGGTGGAAGCGTGACAGGAGAAGGTGTGTATGAAGCTGGAGCAACTTGTGTATTAATGGCGATTCCCGATATGGGGTATTCATTCGTGAATTGGACAGAGAACGACGAAGTCGTGTCGACGGAATCCATGTATTTGTTTAATGTGTTTGAAGACAGGAACTTGACTGCCAATTTCTCTCTACCTTTTACAATTACTGCTACAGCTAATCCAACAGGATTTGGTACAGTTACTAATGGAACAGGCTCTTACATCTATGGCCAAAATTGTACTGTGTCAGCAGAGGCCAACGAGGGTTACACTTTTTGCTATTGGACAGAAAACAACAATGAAATCGTGTCTTATGAATCGGATTATTCCTTCACTGTACTAACCAATAGAGATTTGGTGGCTAATTTTGTGGAGGGTGACTATCCAAGCGATAGCACTTGCGGCATCGTTTTCGAAATAACCTCAGGCTTCTATGGCGAACAAGGCAATTATTTGGTCGTGGACTATGGAAACGGCACTTTCGAAAAACTTTCAAGCGTCGGGTTGGTGACAACTTATACACGTTATGTTGCTGATGGAAGTCATATTGGACTTTCATGGATTTCCGGATACGGATTCTGGTCCTGCAATTTTTCCATACGATATGAAAACGAGATTCTGATTTATTCTTCTCCAAGTTTTGATCTTAGTGATGGCTTTCATTACGAATTTGACTTGGTTTGTGACGAAGCCTATAATCCGTACCGAATGATTACAGTTTCTACCAACCCAGTAAATGGCGGAATCGTGAACGGAGCAGGACTGTATAATGTTGGAGATGTTTGCACCTTGACTGCCATTGCCAATGAAGGATACAGTTTCAAAGGTTGGGTGGAAAACGGAGTTCTTTTTTCTTTGTATTCAGAAGAGATTTCTTTCCCTGTAGGATTGAATAGGAATATAACAGCTGTTTTTTATCCATTAACAATTAGTGTTACAGCTAATCCTGAAAACAGTGGCTATTGGCAAGGAGACGGCTACTATGACTATGGAGAGTCATGCACCTTGTACGCCGAAGCTATTGACGGCTATACCTTCCTCAATTGGACGAAGGACGGTGAGGTTGTCTCGACTGAGGCCACATACAGCTTCATTGTAACGGAAGAGGCAGCTTTTGTGGCGAACTTCGAGGAAATCCCTTACATCACCCAAACCACCAACTTCAACAACGGTTGGACATGGTGGAGTTCGTGCATTGAAACAGAAGGCAACGTTGTTTTGGAGCAATTGAAAACAGGCTTGGGCGAAAGCGGTGTCATCATTAAATCTCAGTCGCAATCTACTATGCATCTGGGAAACAATTGGGTCGGCACGCTGCCCATGAACAACGAAGGCAGTTATATGGTGAAAGCTACGGCAATAGTTTCAGTGGACATCACTGGCCCAGCAGCCACGCCTGAGAATCACCCAATTTCGCTCAACTCGGGCTGGACATGGATTGGTTATCCGAGCACCGAAACAATGACGGTCGCAGAAGCCTTGGCCAACCACACGCCACAAGCGAATGATGTTATCAAGGGACAAAGTGCGTCGGCCATATACATGGCAGGTCAATGGCGCGGTTCGCTTACGCTCACACCAGGCATCGGTTTGATGTATAAATCGAACAACAGCGAGGCTGTTACCTTCACTTATGCCACACCAAGCAGAATGGGCGCAACAGAAATCAATACTGTTGAGCCCCACTGGAACGCCAACTATAGCGCCTATCCAACCAACATGACCGTTTTGGCTGTGGTCGAATTGGACGGCAAGGAGCTGGCCGCTCAGGGACCAGACGCGAACTATGAGCTGGATGCTTTTGCCAACGGCGAGTGCCGTGGCAGCGTTTCCATGATGTACGTCGAGCCGCTTGACCGCTATATGGCGTTGCTGACTATTGCGGGCGAGGAAACGGACCAGTTTCGCTTTGCGCTCTATAACACTGAGACTGGCGAGGAATACCATAATTCTGACGAGATTTTGATTTATGAAACCGATGGCGTCGTCGGCAGCCCTGAGGCGCCGCTCGTCATCCGCTTCCGTGGCACGATAGACGTGGACGAATGGGTCAGCAGCCTGCAAATCTTCCCGAACCCTGTGGAACACGGCCAAAACATCAGCCTTGGCAAGACCGATGAATTGGGCGAGGTTCAGGTGGAAATTATTAATGCCCTTGGCATGGTGGTAGAGACGTGGCGCGCCGCGTCTCTACAGAGCATCACCGCTCCGAAGGTGGCTGGCGTTTACACGCTGAGAATCACCGCCGAAGGCAAGGGAACGTGTTATAGGAAACTGGTTGTCAAATGATTTATGAATTCTTTTAGGGACATGAAAAAATCTCCATCCGTTTGGGTGGAGATTTTTTTGTAACCGTAAAAGGGTAGAAGTTAGCCCTTCACCGCCTCAGCTACAACCTTTCCGAGGTTGTAAAGCTTATCCCAGTCCTCTTCGCGGATGGGCGCGCCTTTCACCTCGACGCTTTCGGCCACAAGGTTCCATTTGCCTTCCTCGGCGTATTTGGCGAGGGTCTTCACGCCGCCACCGCTCCAACTCATGCCACCAAACAGGCCATAGCACTTGTCCTTCGGCTTGAACTCGTTGATTTCGTGGGTCAAAAGGGTCATGTTGGGGAACATGCTGGCGTAGTGCGCGCAGGCTCCGATGATGACGCCCTTGTACTTCCAGATGTCGCTCATGATGAACGAAACCTCGGTCTTGGCTACATCATAGACCTTCACTTCCTTGATGCCAGCCTCAGCTGCGCCACGTGCCACGATGTCAGCCATCACGCCAGTGTTGCCGTGCATCGAGCCATAGACGATGACCACGCCTTCTTCCGATTCTTGCTTACTCCATTGGGTATATTTGCCGATGACCCAAGCCAAATTGCTGCGCCATACCAGTCCATGCGATGGAGCTATCATCTTGATTTCCAACGCACCCAACTTTTCAATGGCTTTCAGGGCTTGCATGGCCACCTTGCCGACAATGTTGGCGTAGTAGCGACGCATATCGTCCTCATAGAAGGCCAAATTGACTTGGTCGTCGAAGATGCCGCCGTTGAGTGCGCCGAAGCCACCAAAAGCGTCGTTGCTGAACACTATGCCACTCGTTTGTTCGTAGGTCACCATTGACTCTGGCCAGTGTACCATTGGAACCATGAAGAACTGTAAGGTATGGCAGCCCAGGCTCAAGGTTTCGCCTTCGGCCACGGTCTTCTTGTTTTCGATGGGACCGTAGAAAGCTTCCAACGGCGCAAAAGTCTTGGCGTTGCCCACGACTTGCACCTCGGGCCATTCCCTCAGCACGGCGGCGATGCTGCTGCTGTGGTCGGGTTCGTCGTGATTAATAATAAGGTAGTCGACCTTGCGGCCTTGCATCACCGACTTGATTTTGAAAAGATATTCCTCGATGAAGCCCGCCTCAACAGGGTCAATCAAGGCAACTTTCTCGTCTACAATGAGATATGAATTATAGGAAACGCCGTTGGGCAGTTCCATGTGGTTTTCAAAACGGTCGGTGCGGCGGTCGTTTACGCCGACATAATAAATGTTTTCAGTGAGTTGTATTTGTTGCATGTTGATTTTTTCTGTGTTAGTCTTTTTTGTGGTCGGCCCTTCGACAGGCTCAGGGACCTTAGTTTCGACGTCGTCGGCCACCTTTCACATTTCTTCAAAGTCCTCCTTGCCATGTTTGCACAAGGGACATTCAATGTCGTCGGGGAGGAAATCGCCCTCGTAGACGTAGCCGCATACCTTACACACCCAGCGGCGTTTGCCGTCCTTGGGTTTCTCGGCGGGTTGCGGTTGGGGCTTGATATTCTTTTGGTAATAGTCGTAGGTGACGGAGGGCTTGTCGGAAAGCACTTGAGCGTCAAGAACATCGGCGATGAACATGGTGTGTGTGCCGAAGTCGATGCTCTTGGTGACGCGACAGGCCAAATAGGCGTTGGTGTATTTCGGAATGTAGAGCACATGGTTCACGGCGCGGTGCTCTGCCTCGCAGTCGGCGAACTTGTTCACCTTGCGGCCCGACTGGAACCCGAAATGCTCAAAGACTTTCATCGGCGTTTCGGTGGTCAACATGCTGACATTGAACACACAAGAGTCCTTGATGAGGTCGTGCGTGTAATTGCCCTTGTTGACTGTCACAGAAATGCGCAGCGGGTTGCTCGTGATCTGAATCACGGTGTTCACGATGCAGCCGTTGTCGATGTTGTCGTAATTGGTGGTCAGGACGTAGAGCCCGTAACCTATGTTGAATAATGCCTTGGTATCCATAATTATAAATTTTTTGTGGAGGCGCGATCGCGCCTCCACAAAACGATTTATTCCATGACAGAGAAACTGTCCTTGCCGATGCCGCAAAGCGGGCAGGACCAGCTGTCAGGAATGGCCTCAAACGGGGTGCCGGGGGCGATGCCGCTGTCGGGGTCGCCTTTTTCTGGGTCGTAAATGTAACCACAGACGTCGCAAACGTACTTTTTCATAGTTGAAAGTTGATTAGTTGTTTAGATAATGTTTTTAATAGTCGTTATCGGCGTTTCGACAGGCTCAACGACCTTAGGTCCATGAGCTTGTCGAAGACCATTATATTCAATAGTTCTCAGCCTTGATTTGGAAGAAGGCTTGCGGGTGGTTGCACACAGGGCAAATCTGAGGTGCTTTCTTGCCGATGACGATGTGGCCGCAGTTGGCGCATTGCCAAACGGTGTCGCCCTCGCGTGAGAAGACGATGCCGTCTTCGATGTTTTTCAGGAGCTTGCGGTAGCGTTCCTCGTGCTCTTTTTCGATGGCAGCGACCATCTCAAACAGCTTGGCAATCTTGGTGAAACCTTCCTCGCGGGCGGTCTTAGCCATGCCGGCATACATATCGGTCCACTCGTAGTTTTCGCCGTCGGCGGCCTCCTTGAGGTTGGTCATGGTGTCCGGAATGTCATCATTATGAAGGAGTTTGAACCAAATCTTGGCGTGTTCCTTCTCGTTGTTGGCCGTTTCCTCAAAGAGGTCGGCGATTTGGTTGTAGCCCTCTTTGCGGGCTTTTGAAGCGTAGTAAGTGTACTTGTTGCGGGCTTGCGATTCGCCAGCAAAAGCGGCCATCAAATTGGCCTCAGTTTTCGAACCTTTCAATTCCATAGTTGTAGATTTTGATGAATGAATTTCGGGCAAAGATAGGATTATTTTCCGAATTGCAAGGGTTTTTCCGTAATTTTGCGGCCACTATGTTTTGGAAATGGAAGAAAAGGGAGCAAGAACAGCAAAAACTGGCCGACTGGCCGGATGCGGAATGGCCTTCGTACATCCCGAAATACCACATGCATGACTTCGTGGCCATTGACTTCGAGGCGGCCAATGCAGAACTGACCAGCGCTTGTAGCATGGGCATCGTCATCGTGAGGGACGACGAATTTGCCGACGAGTTCTACAGTCTTATTCAACCCGTGCCGAACCATTATGACTTCTGGACGACTAAAGTACACGGGATCAAGAAGAAAGACACGGAGAACGCCCCGCTGTTTCCCGAAGTGTGGCATAAAGTGGCCCACAAGGTGAAAGGCTTGCCGATGGTGGCGCACGGCAGCATGTTCGATGAGCGCGTCTTGAGGGCCCTGCACCAATACTATCATATAAGGTATCCCGATTTCAAGTTTTACTGCACGCACCGAGGCTCGGAGAAGCTGTTGCCCGACATCGAGAACCACAAGCTGCATACCGTGGCGAAGCATTTCGGCTACGACTTGACCAACCAACACCACGCTTTGGCCGATGCGGAGGCTTGCGCTGTCATTGCGATGAACATTTTCTGAAAATTTTACTTATTTTTGGATGCGGTTTGTAAAATTGCTATTTTTGCGGTGGAAAATTCATGAAAACTAATTCAAAATCCATCCAATATGTTTGAAATTCTACACAAAGAAACCTTTGCGGCCGAGACTTACCTGATGGAAGTCGTTGCGCCGAGAATCGCACATTCGGCATTGCCAGGACAGTTCCTGATTGTGAAAATGGAAGAAAATTCTGAACGTATTCCTTTGACTATCAGTGACTACCATCGCGTCAGGGGAACGGTGACCATCGTTTTCAAGGCTATCGGTGAATCGACCAAGAAGATGGCTGAATACAAGGAAGGCGATCGTTTTGCTGACATCGTCGGTCCTTTGGGCAAGCCCTCCGAGTTTGCCACCATGACGGCTGAGGAATTGCGCAAGCGCAGTTTCGTGTTCATCGGCGGCGGCGTGGGCATCGCCCCGATTTATCCCCAAGTGAAGTGGTTGAACGACCACGGTGCTACTGCCGACTGCATCATCGGTGCTCGTACCAAGGACCTGCTCATTTTCGAGAAGGAATTGGCTGAGGTCAGTAACTTGTATGTGACTTCCGACGACGGCTCAACGGGTCGTAAAGGCTTGGTTACCGATGTGTTGCGTCAACTCGTGGCCAGCGGCAAGCAGTATGACGAAGCCGTGGCTATCGGCCCGATGATTATGATGAAGTTTGCCACCAAGACCTGCGAAGAATTGGGCATCCGCTGCACGGTGTCGCTCAACTCGATTATGGTTGATGGCACGGGCATGTGCGGTGCTTGCCGTGTGAGCATCGGCGGCAAGACCAAGTTCACCTGCATCGACGGTCCCGAGTTCTTGGGCCGTGATGTCGACTTCGACGGTGCCATGAAGCGTCAGGCCATGTACAACAACGTGGAAACGCGCAAGCAACTCGAAGCCGAGGAGAAGGCCGAAGGCCACAAGTGCCACATCGGCGGTATCTCTGAGGAGACTTTCGATAAGAAAAAGCGCGTGCCTTGTCCCGAGCAGAAACCCGAAATCCGCGCCCACAACTTCGACGAGGTTTGTTTGGGCTATTCGGCTGACATGGCCATCATGGAGGCGCAGCGTTGCCTCAACTGCAAGAACCCGCAGTGCGTGGCGCATTGCCCTGTGAATGTGAACATTCCGGGCTTCATCGCCCGTGTTGCCCAAGGCGACTTCGAGGGTGCTGCTGGCGTCATTAGTTGCGACTCCGCACTGCCGGCTGTGTGCGGTCGTGTGTGTCCGCAGGAAAGCCAATGCGAGGGCAGTTGCGTGATGGGCAAGAAGTTCGAGCCTATCGCCATCGGTAAGTTGGAGCGTTTCGTCGGCGATTATGCCATCGAACACGACCTGCATTTCAGCAGCCAGAGCATCCCGAATGGGCACAAGGTGGCCATCATCGGTAGCGGTCCTTCCGGCTTGACTTGCGCTAAAGACTTGCTGTCAATGGGTTACGATGTCACCATCTTTGAAGCTTTGCACGAGATGGGCGGCGTGTTGGTGTATGGTATTCCGTCATTCCGTCTGCCGAAGGATACCGTCGTGAAGAAGGAAGTGGAGAGCGTGCGCAAGTTAGGTGCCAAGTTCGAGAAAGATGTGGTCGTCGGTCGCACCATCACCATTGATGAACTGATGCACCGTGAGGGCTTCGAGGCTGTCTTCGTAGGCTCTGGCGCTGGCTTCCCGATGATGCTCAACGTGCCGGGCGAAAACCTCTGCGGCGTGGTTTCGGCCAACGAGTTCCTGACCCGCAATAACCTGCTCTTCGCCTACAAGGAAGGTTATGAGACCCCGAATTTCGTTGGTAAGAAAGTCGCGGTGGTCGGTGGTGGCAATGTGGCTATGGACGCTGCACGTACCGCCTTGCGTTTGGGCGCTGAGGTGCATATCGTCTACCGCCGTTCCGAGGCCGAGTTGCCTGCAAGAGTGGAGGAGGTGCACCACGCCAAGGAAGAAGGTGTCATTTTTGACCTGCTGACGGCTCCCGTCGAGGTGTTGGGCGACGAAAACGGCTGGGTGAAAGGCTTCAAGTGCGTGAAATGCGAACTTGGCGAGCCTGATGCTTCGGGTCGTCGTAGCCCCGTTCCAATCAAGGATTCGGAATTCATCCTCGATGTCGACATGATCATCATGGCCCTCGGCACTTCGCCGAACCCGTTGATTGGCAGCACGACCCGCAACCTCGACCTCAACCGCAAAGGTTGCATCGTGGCCGATGAAGTGGGCACGACTTCACGTCCGGGCATCTTCGCTGGTGGCGATGCCGTGAGCGGTGCCGCTACGGTCATCCTCGCCATGGGTGCTGGCAAGAAGTCTGCCAAGGCGATTGATGAATATATCAAGTCGCTGCATTGACGCTATACGTCATTGCGAACGTAGTGAAGCAATCCAGGCAATTGTCTTAGACTTTAGTCTGGATTGCTTCGTTGTTCCTCCTCGCAATGACGCGAAGCGGGTCATTCCTTAATCTCCACATAAAACACCGTCGGGTCATCATCTTCATCGAATGACTCGTCGGTGTAGTATTGTCCAGGCTTGCCTTCGTCCTGGAAAAGGATAAGCGTCACCTTCTTGAACGGAATGGGTTGGCTTTGGTCGCTGTAGCGTTGGATGTCGGCTTCGGTAAGGCCTTCCAACCGCATCATTTTCAGCATCATGGCGAGGTCGAGGTTCACGTTGATCAGGTCGTCTTTCCACTCGATGCTGATGACTGCGGTGGTGTAGAGCTTAAAGTTCTTGACTTCAACTTTTTTCATTGCCGTAGTTTATTTTATTCATATCAGGAAGCAAAATTGCGAAAAAAAGCTGGATTGTGAAGAATTTGCATGAGATTTGCATCGGTTTCGGGCAAAATTTCCTATTTTTGTGCAACTAAAACTTAGAAAGAAATGCGTAAGAATTTGATTATCATTGTTTTGACACTTTTTGCCATGCCCATGTTAGCGCAAACCGTTGAGAATGTGGATGTTTCGAAAGCCCCGAACGGCAAATTCACCACTACGGTCCACGATGGCAACATCGAAGGCAATGTTTTGAACGGCCAAAAGGAAGGTGTCTGGATTGAGTATTTTGCCGGCAACACTTACCTGCCCATGCGGGTCATGACTTACGAAAAGGGCAAGAAAAACGGCGTTTCCATGGAATTTGACAAGTCGGGTTCCATAACGAAAATGGCTGAGTATAAGGATGATATGCTCGAAGGACAAGTCAGCGAGTGGTTCCGTGGCGGGAGGCTTTCGAAAATGAACACTTATAAAAAAGGTGTCATGGATGGTATGCAGGTCCTTTGCTACGAAAAGGGAGGCAACCTTGAAGTTGCAAATTACAAGAACGGCCAGCGCGATGGCATGACGACCTGGTATTATGAGAACGGCAACGAGAAGATGGCCATCGAGTACAAGAACGGCCAGTTTGATGGCAAGCAGTTGACGTTCTATCCCGATGGCTCCCTCAAGAGCGAAGCCATCTACAAAGATGGCAAGCAGCAAGGCAAGACAAAGACCTACGCGGCAAAGAAAACCGTTGACGAAAAGAAAAAGTGAGCCGTCTTTTCAGAATCGTTTTTATTCTGTTTTTCGGCTTGATGTTCTCGCAACTTCGCGCCCAAGACACCATCATGCTGCAATCTGTTGACGTGACGGCGGAGAAGATTGGCGTGGAGGTGCTGAAACCTTTGGTGGCGAGGAAGTTAGATACACTGGTCTTGAAGTCCATGAGCACATCCAATCTTTCGGATTTACTCATTCAGCATAGTCCGGTTTTCATCAAAACATACGGTCCAGGCGGCGTTTCGACGGCTTCTTTCCGAGGCACGACGGCCAGCCATACCTTGGTGCTTTGGAACGGATTCCAGCTCAATGCGCCTTCGCTCGGGCAGGTGGATTTCAGCACCATTCCTGTCTTTTTGGCCGACGACGTGAGCCTTAACTGGGGCAGCGGTACCTCAAATAACAGCGGCGGTTTGGGCGGCACGGTCAACATCGACAACACCAACCGCTTCGGCGACGGCTTTCTCCTTGATTTGAAGCAGACTTACGGCAGTTTCAACACATGGGGCAGCTTCCTTACGGTGGGCAACCACGGAAAGAAATTCGCGTTTCGCGTGAAGGCCTACCGCAACTCGTCCGACAACGATTTTGAGTATGAGAATTTGGCCACCATCCCTCACCAAACGATGAAGCAGCGCAACGCTGAGTTCGTCGATTATGGCGTGATGCCCGAGATAAGCCTGATGTTAAAGAACTGTGTTATCTCGGCCTCTTCGTGGAACCAATGGAACAACAGAAACTTGCCGCCAATAATGCCTAACGTGTTCAATGTCAACTCAGAAGAGTGGACGAGCGACAACTTTTCGCGCAATTTTGTGTCGTTCAAGACCTATTGGAATACAGGTAGCCTGCAACTGAAATCGGCCGCCTTTGTCGAAAACCAGCGTTATTTTCTTTTAACAAGAAACCCTGTCACCGACGATACGGTCACCTTTATCAATTCGGAAAACCACGCCTTGGTTTTTCATCAGATTGCCAACCTTGAGCAGCAGCTTTACAAGACTTGGACGTTGAAGGCCAAGCTGCAATGGGACAACGAGCAGGTGAGGAGCAACAACTACGAAGGCGAGAAGCGACGCGACCTATTGTCGGCATACGCCTCCGTTGACGGCGAGCCGTTCAACTGCGCAAAGTTGAGTCTTACAGCGCGTTACGACTGGACCGATGGCAAGCCTATGGGCTTGTTCCCGACGGCGACCTTTTCTTATCAACTGCCGTTTTACAAGGCGATGAGCTTCACTTTGGGTTACAGCCACAACTACCGCAACCCCTCGCTGAACGACCTTTATTGGTATCCAGGCGGCAATCCCGACCTCTTGCCCGAGAACGGCCGCACGGTGGATTTCGCCCTGAAATACGGCCTCCAAAAAGGCCCTTTCCAGTTAGATTTGCGCACGGGCGTCTATTTTTCCAACGTGAAGAACTGGATCCAGTGGATGCCAACCTCGTACCGTTTTTGGGTGCCGGAGAACGTGGCCAAAGTCTATGCGCGCGGCATTGAGAACCACATTGACGCGGCTTTTGTTAAGGAAAATTGGAAAATTACACTGTCGGGCAACTATGTCTTCACCGTCACCACTGACGAGAGCGAGAAGGCCGAACAACAGGGCACTAAGGGCAAGCAACTCATCTACATCCCGCGCCATCACGCCAATTTGTTTCTCAACACGCAGTGGAAGACTTGGAACATGAGCTGGACTTTTGAATTCACGGGCAAGCGCAGCACCTCTTATTCCGAGCAGCAATTCTTTGCTTACGACCTGCCGCCGTATGCCTTGCTCCATGTTGCCATCGGCACGCAAATCAAGAATTTCCATATTGAACTGCGCTGCAATAACCTCACCGATACGCAATACCAAAACGTCATTTGGCGTCCCATGCCGGGACGGAGTTTTGAGGTGATGGTAGGGTATAGGTTGGTGAAACAGAAGTCGCACGAGAAAGAGTGACAACTCAGATTCTCATGGTGAGGCTGATTCTGCTGCGGTTGGTGTCGACTTCCAAAACTTTCACGCGAACCTTTTGGTTCAGATGCACTACCTCGTTCGGGTCTTTGATGTAATGGTCTGCCATCTGACTGATGTGGACTAGGCCGTCTTGGTGAACGCCTATATCGACAAATGCGCCGAAAGCCGTGATGTTGGTGACGATGCCGTTCAAAGTCATTCCGGCACGCAAGTCCTTGACCTTGCGGATGTTCTTGTCGAACTCGAAGGCCTCGAAAGTCTTGCGCGGGTCGCGACCGGGCTTGTCCAATTCGCCGAGGATGTCATTGATGGTCTCCAAGCCGAAGTCTTTTTCCACGAAGTTTTCCGGCTTGATTTTCGCGATGAGTTCCTTGTTTCCGATGAGGTCTTTCACCTTCACGTTCAGCGACTTGGCCATCTTTTCAACGATATGGTAACTTTCGGGATGGACGGCACTTTGGTCCAAAGGATTGTCGCCGTTATGGATGCGTAGGAATCCGGCGCATTGTTCGAAGGCCTTGTCGCCTAAGCGCGGCACCTCCTTGAGTTGCTTGCGGCTCTTGAAACCGCCTTGTTCCTCGCGGTACTGGATGATGTTGGAAGCCAAACTTGGACCAACGCCACTCACATACGACAGCAGTTGTTGGCTGGCGGTGTTTAATTCCACACCAACAGCGTTCACGCAACTTTCCACGGTCTGGTCAAGGCTCTCGCTGAGTTTCTTTTGGTCCACGTCGTGCTGGTACTGGCCCACGCCGATGCTCTTCGGGTCGATTTTCACCAGCTCGGCCAGTGGGTCCATCAGGCGGCGACCAATGCTAACCGCGCCGCGCACGGTGATGTCGTAGTCGGGGAATTCGTCGCGGGCGATTTTCGAGGCGGAATACACCGAGGCGCCGCTCTCGCTCACCATCACGGCCATCAGGTCGCGGTCGAACTTGATGCTGCGGATGAAGTCCTCGGTCTCGCGTCCCGCCGTACCGTTGCCGATGGCAATGACCTTGATTCTATAGGCATCCACGAGGCTCTTGATTTTGCGCGTCGCGCCCACTGTATCCGACTTGGGCGGATGGGGATAGATGGTTTCGTTGTGCAATAATGCCCCTGTTTCGCTCAAAACCACCACCTTGCAACCCGTGCGGAAGCCTGGGTCGATGGCAAGGACGCGCTTCTGTCCCATGGGGGCGGCAAGGAGCAACTGTTTCAGGTTCTCGGCAAAGACGCGGATGGCGGTCTCGTCGGCCTTCTCCTTATAATAATTACGGATTTCAGTCTCGATGGAAGGCTCCAAAAGTCGTTTCCATGAGTCGGCGATGGCCTCACGCACTAGTTCCGACGAGGCGTTGTCGTTTTTCAGGAAAATGCTTTCCAATGAGTTAAGCACAAAATCATCATCAACTTTGATTTTCAGTTTCACCATGCCTTCGTCCTCGGCGCGGAACAAGGCCAAAAGTCGATGCGAGGGCGCCTGCGAAATAGGTTCGCGGAAGTCGAAATATTGTTGATAAGTCTTGCCTTCCTCTTCCTTGCCCTTGACAACGGTGGAGCTGATGTCGCCCTGCATGTGGAAAATTTTGCGGATGCGGTTGCGCCCGTTGATGTTCTCCGAGACCCACTCGGCCATGATGTCTTTGGCACCTTGCAAGGCTTCATCCACATCGTTCACGCCTTTGCCCGCATTGACATAACGCGCGGCGAGGCGATCGACAAAGTCAACATTCTGCGCCATGATTTGTGCGGCGAGGGGTTCGAGGCCTTTCTCGCGGGCGATGGCGGCACGGGTGCGGCGTTTGGGCTTGTAGGGCAAATACAAATCCTCAACTTCTTGCAAAGTTTTGGCGTTCAGTATCTTCTGTTCCAGTTCGGGCGTGAGTTTCTCCTGCTCGCGGATGGAGGCGATGACGCTTTCCTTGCGTTTTTGCAGTTCGGTGAGTTGCTCGAGGCGTTTCTGCACGGCGGCCACGTTCTCCTCGTCCATCGTGCCCGTCATTTCCTTGCGGTAGCGCGCGATGAAAGGGATGGTGGCGCCTTCGTCCAAAAGCCGTATGACATTGCCCACATGATGCGCGGCCAAACCGAGTTCCTGTGCTATCTGCGGGGCGAAATCTATCGTGTTTTGCATATTATCGGTTTAAAGGTGCAAAAATACGGTTTTCTATGGGATTATTTGTTTATCTTTGCGGCAAAATGAAAAATAATGACATTAGTAGTACTTGTTTTTGGATTGCTGACGGGCACTTTTTTGGCGGCCCTCGTCGGTTTGATTGGTTCGCACAGGCGCATAGGCTTCGGTTGGGCGTTTTTGCTTTCCGTGGTCTTTTCGCCTTTGATTGGCTTGATTGTGACACTATGCACCCAAAAGCTCCCCGACATGAATCGCAAATGGGGCTGCTTCGGTGCCTTAATTGGTTTTATTGTGTTATTTTTGGTCTTAGTATTGGTGCTCGCACTGGTACCAGGATGTTTAGACCATTTGCAGTCGTTTTACCAATCTTTGAACTGAAATGATTAAAAACATTATATTTGATTATGGCGGCGTGCTCTTAGACTGGAACCCGCATTACCTTTATGACCCTTATTTCGGCGATGTGGAGAAGGCCGAATGGTTCCTCACGAACATCTGCACCTACGAATGGAACGCCCAGCACGACAATGGCAA
>Ga0310690_10001814_pt1 | contig 36950 bp, 60 predicted proteins | sample AusTroGonzalo_MG_2_FD_207661 | JGI IMG/M metagenome (GOLD analysis project Ga0310690, IMG submission 207661) | Bovine rumen microbial communities from tropical cattle in Woodstock, Queensland, Australia - Gonzalo_04 (v2) (version 2) | ecosystem: Host-associated > Mammals > Digestive system >...
CCTGATTCAATCGGCGAATCGTTTTCATCCCAACCCATGAGGTATGCCGGAGTTGTTTTTAATGCTTCTGCAAGAGGCGCTATTACAGATACGGGAAAATTCTCTATAGCGTCAGATTCATACCTAGACGGTTGCTCTGTTCTTTCCGAGTTTTTCAGCCAGAGACTCCACAGAATAGCCCAGTTCAATACGACGATCGTGTATTCTTTTCCCAATTGAGGAAGTGTCACCCATTGATCTCCCCTCCCTTCGCAACGATGTTACCATAGTTTTCGCATATTTGCAATATGCTTTGCGTTTTTTGTTTAACTTTTTCGCATATTGTGAGAAAAGGGGTTGACTGTCGCAAAATTTAGTGTTACATTGTGACTGTCGCATGAGGCGCGAATTTTTAGAAGGGAGGGAACGCAATGACAGCGGTGAATTCCAATAAGCTGAAGGCGAAGATAGTCGAAAATGGTATGAATGTATCTGAACTTGCAGCAATGATCGGAATGGATAAAGCAACGCTTTACCGAAAAATCGCGAACGGTGGTGAGTCGATGACGGTGAAGGATGCTAATGCCATCGTCCGCGCTCTGAAACTCACCTCGACGGACGCGATTGCTATTTTTTTTAGCCAGCTTGTCGCATGATATGCGAATTTTGGGAGGAGGACTGTAAATGCCAAGGGTCAGGCCGTTGACCGAGACGGCGCGCAAGGCCGAGGCAGAGCAGAACCAGCGTCAGCGTGTGGTCCGAATCATAAGCGCGGCAACGGAGGCCCACGGGTTCGACCGCCAAACGCTGGCGAAAATGTCCGGCATAGACGTTCAGGCGCTCAATCGACGGATGCGCTGCGAGTCAGACTTCCGGATGCCGGAGCTGTGTAATATCTCTGACGCCCTCAGCCTTGACGGTCAAAGCAGAGCCGCCCTTTGCGGCTCAAAAGAAAAATGCCGGTTTGAAACCGGCTACCGCGTCGGTGCAAGCGGCGCATGAAAGGAGGACACATGATCGTGAAAGAAAAAGAGAAGCCGCCTTCGGTGTGCAAGACCGAAGACGGCGGTGGAGAAACCCTAAACACGATTACCCGTGAATCAAGATACCATCCCGCACAGAATTTGTCAAGCGGAGGTTCCACGGGTAATCAGCTCACGGACCTCCGCGTTTCTCATTCCCTCGCGGCCCGGGACATGGCCGAGACCGTGCAGGGCATTTATCCCCGGTTTGACCGGTATCTCTTATCCAAGTGTGAGGCCGGCGATCAGTACGGCATCGAACTCCGGCGCGACGCCCTCAAACGTCTCTACATGAAATATGCGCCCGAGGCCTGGGCGAAACGTCGGAGCAGAGATCGCCACCGGCGCCAGCGGTGCATCAAGTGTCGGCTCGACGAGGACATTTATCAAAAGCTCATGGCCATCATCCATGAGGACGGTTTCGATACCGTTCAGGACTGGCTCGAAAGTCAGGTAAACGTACTCGTCGCCATGCGGAACAGGAGGCGCGAATGAGGCTGATCCCGGATGATCCCATCGTGGCCTGTATCGAGAGGACGGGCTACCCGCCCTGGATGCAGGACGATGACCTTGACGTAGATGATCTCTGCGAAGAGGAGGACGACGATGGGACGACTGATTGATCTGACCGGAAAGACGTTTGGAAAGCTGCGTGTTATCGAGCGCGTCGGCAGCGAAACGAGAGATGGTCAAGTCCGCCCGACATGGCTCTGCGAATGCAGGTGCGGAAATCAGACCGTCGTGATCGGCGCAAACCTCCGCTCAGGCGCTACCCGAAGCTGCGGCTGCCTCCGGCGCGAAACGGCCAGCAGGAAAAGCGGAAAGGGGGTGAGTTCGGAATGATCCACGAAACCATCATCCTTTCTCAGAAAGGATTCGGCCTTTACGATCTGGAGATCAAGGATGAGCACGGCGTGAGAATCCTCATTGAGGAAAACATCACCATGAAGCGGGCGATCCGCGTGATCGAGGCCCGCGATTCCCGGCAAAGCGATTCCATGCGTTGACCATAAAATCCGCTCTATGAGCGTTAATTGAAAGGAGAAACATTATGATCGTTACCCCTGAGAACATGAGCTTCGACGGTAAGAAGTTCAGTATGATCATCTACGGCAGCCCCGGCATTGGCAAGACCACGCTCGCGTCCTCTGCGCCCGATCCCGTCATCGTCGACTTTGACCGCGGCATGAGCCGTGTCCGCTCCCAGCATCGCAAGCCCGCCATCTTCTGCGACACCTACGAAGAAGTACTGGAAGACCTCGCATCCCCGGAGATGAAGCAGTTTCAGACCGTCGTGGTCGATACCGGAGGCTCGTTCATTACCTATCTGCAGGACTGGGCCATGCGCGCCGATCCCAAAGTCAACTGCCAGAAGAACGGCGCCATTTCCCTCAAAGGCTTCGGCGCGGTGAAGCTGGAGTTCATTCGCTTCACCAACTACGTCAAGGACACCCTCAACAAAAACCTTATCTACGTCTTCCACTCCATCGAACAGAGCGACAAGGACGGAAACATTCAGGTTCGCCTCATGTGCGAGGGCGCAGCCAAAAATATCGTCTGGACGCCCTGCGATTTCGGTGGCTATCTCCAGATGATCGGCGACCGCCGCGATATCTGCTTCACTCCTGAACAGGAGTTCTTTGCCAAGGGATGCCACGGCATCAAGGGCCATATCCGGGTGCCCGAACTTGGCACGGAGAACACCAATGATTTCATCGCCAGGCTGTTCGATCAGGCCAAGGCCAACATCGCCGCCGAAGCTGCGGACTTTGCCCCACAGCGTGAGCAGTACGACCGCGTGATGGAAACCGTGCATCAGATCCTCGATACCGTCAAGGATGCAGAGACCGCGAACCGGGCGCTGAAGGACATCCCCAATCTCGCCCACGCGCTGACCAGCAAGAAAGAATCCTCGGCCATGCTCAGCGAATGCGCCAAGAGCATCGGCCTGGTCTACAGCAAGAGCGCCGGGGGCTTTGTCCCCAAGGAGGAAAAGGAGGCGTAAACCATGGCCCGCTACATGATAACGCAGTCCTTGTTAAGCTCATGGCTCTACATCTTCGATTGTTGGGAAGGGCAAGAAGAGAGTGCGATGGATTCTTTCCTTCGTGCCCTTCGGAAAGAGCCGGAGGAGCTTGACGAGGAGCGCCAGCAGATCATCCAGAACGGTATTGATTTCGAGCAGGCGGTCTATGCCGAGGCGTCTGGTCAGCTCCGCGAGCCGCATCCGAAATGGGAGCGCGGTATCTGCGAGATCGCCTCATTCCTCAAGGACGCACAGTTCCAGGTTAAGGTCTGGCGTGAGATCAAGGTCGCCGGCATGACCTTCCTGGTCTATGGAATCCTGGACGCGCTCTGCGCCGGGGTGATCTCCGACGTCAAGTTCAAGAACAAATCCTTTGGCTCCCTGGATCTCGCCGGGAATTACCTCAACAGCCCGCAGCATCCGCTTTATTTCTTCATGGTCCCGGAGGCCCGGCTTTTCCGATACATGGTCTCGGACGGGCAGGACCTCTACATCGAGCAGTATGAGCCGGAGGACTGCATCACGGCCGGCGAACTGATCCTGCATTTCATCCAGTTCCTCAAGGCAAATAACCTGCTGGAAACCTATATGCAATACTGGCAGGCGCGGTCATGAAGGGCAGGATAATAGATTTCAGCATGAGTTTCGGCGGCAAGCAGCGCGTCACGCTGGAGCTCGACACCGACTTCCGCGAGGGCTATGAGGCCCTCAAGGATGCGGTGCTGGAGATCGTAATCAAGAAATGGCGGGCGAAGCGAAGCAAGGACGCAAACGCCTATTTCCACTTGCTCGTGAATGAGATCGCCGCCGCCCGGGGGCTGTCCGACGATCAGGTAAAGATTGATCTTGTCACCCAGTACGGCACCTATGCCCGCGACGATGACGGCATGATCGTCGGATTCAAACTCCCGGCCTCGGTCGATGTGAGCACGATTTACCCGTACACCAGAATGTACAAGGAGGTTGAGGAAAACGGAAAACTCTTCAAGTGCTACCTGGTCTATAAGCAGACGCGCCTTATGGATACCAAAGAGTTTTCTCACCTGATCGACGGCGCCGTACAGGTGGCGCAGGAATTAAATATCGACACCGACACGCCCGACCGGGCTGCCTGGTGGGAAAGATTGAAAGGAGAACAATCATGAACGACAACAAATCCAACATCCCGGAAGTAACCCTCGAATGCGGCTTTGAGCCCTGTGACTGCTGTGACTGCGATACCGTTACCATCCCCCGCAGCGAGTACGACGCCCTGATCGCCGCAAAGATGGCGAACGATCTGATTCTCGCCGCATCTGATAAGACCGGTTACGGCGGTGCAGACATTATCAAGGGCCTGTTTAAGCTCGATAATTACAGGCGCGCCCTGACGGAATCGGAAGACCGTATTGCCAGCATGACGCGCGAAAACGAGGAGCATGTTGGCAAACTCCTTGCTGAGATCTCCTCTCTGACCGACAAACTCAACGCCCTGCTGGCCAAGCGCGCCGACAACACGCCGGAGGACAAGCCTGATGCTTAATCACATCGTCATCCATGGCCGCCTGACCCGCGATCCCGAACTGCGCTACACCAACAACAGCACCCCCGTAGCTTCTTTTACGGTCGCCGTTGACCGGGACTATGCCGGGGAGGGGCAGCAGAAGGAAACGGATTTCATCGACTGCGTAGCATGGAGGGCGACCGGCGAGTTCGTCAATAAATACTTCCTCAAAGGCAGTCTGATCGTCGTCTCCGGCCGGCTCCAGTCCCGCAAGTGGACGGACAAGGAGGGTAACAAGCGCGTGAGCTGGGAGATCAACGCCAACAACGTCTACTTCGGCGGCAGCAAGAGCGACAACCAGGGCGCTGCGTCTTCGCAGCAGTCCGGCTATGGCGCTGCGCCCGCGCAGCAGGGAGCCTATCAGCAGCCGCGCACCACGGGAGGCGCTGTCAATGCTTACCCCGGCCCGGAGTTCCAGGAGCTCGACGACGGAGACGGAGAACTACCGTTCTGATCGGAGGTAGCCTATGGCAACAGGCAAACGGTACTACTGGATCAAGCTCAAAGAGGCGTTTATGACCTCAGATGCCGTTGATTTCCTCATGGGCCAGCCGGACGGCGCCAACTACGTTGTCCTGTACCAGATGCTCTGTCTCAAGACCATCAACACGGGCGGCAAACTGGAACGCCACATCGGAGAGGTCATCATCCCCTACGACGAGGCGAAGATCCAGCGTGACTGCAAGTGGTTTCCCATTGATACCGTCCGTGTTGCTCTGAATCTCTATAAAGCCCTCGGCCTCGTCTATCAGGATCGTGATGGAGTCCTCGCCCTTGCCGACTATGACAATCTTGTTGGCAGCGAGACAGACTATGCGGCCAAAAATCGCCGCATCCGAGCAAGTCAGCAAGCCTTGTCAGATGGACACAATGTGTCCGATGGTGTGTCCGAAAATGTGTCCACAGATATAGAGACAGATATTAGAGATCAGATATCAGAGAAAGAGAGCAGAGATCAGAGTACAGAGAAAGAGGATGGAGCACTTTCTGACGAAAGTGCTTGTCGCCCGCAAGACGTGCGACAAGTCTTTGATGCTTGGCAGAGCCTCGGTATCCAGAAGCTCCGGAAATGCCCGGATGCTGGGACAGTCACGGGAAAGATGCTCCGCGCTCGTATAAAGGACTACGGCATCGGCTCTGTTCTGGAGGCCGTGGAGATCGTCCGGGCCAGTGATTTTCTCATGGGCAAGGTCAAGGACTTCCAGATCACGTTCGACTGGTTTGTGAAGCCGAACAACTTTCTGAACATCGTGAACGGGAAGTATGACAACCGTGATCGTGAGCAGGACACGCGGCGCGGCCGGGAGATGAAGGAGACCTACGGCACAATCGAAAGGTGGGCTGACCAGTATGCCAATGACGGTGAATGAGTTTAAGAAGATCACAAAGGGCATCACGACGGCCTTCCCCTGGGCGAATCTCTTTCCGAATCCCGAGGCTGTGGAAATCTGGTATCGCAAACTCGGCGACATCCCCTATGAGGTCATGACCGCGGTGGTCAATCGGTGGATCGAGACAAAGACGCAGCCGCCGACAATCGCGGCGCTCCGGCAGGAGGCGGATATCGTTGTGAACGGTCTGCCTCCGACCTGGGGCGACGGATGGGCTCAGGTACATAAGGCAATCGGGAGATATGGGTATATGCGGGGCGACGAGGCCATATCCACCATGGACGAACTCACCGCCGAGACCGTGCGGCGGATCGGCTGGCAGCAGATTTGTGAAAGCGAGAATCCGGACACGATGCGGGCACAGTTCCGACAGGTCTATGAATCTCTGGCCAGCAGGATGCAGGAGACCCGGCTGATTACTGCCGGGACGCAGGAAAGATTGAACGCGGTGAGGGCGGTGCCGCAGATCGCCGCCCTTTCCGACAAATTGAGAATGCCCGAACCGGGCGGCGACAAAAAGGAGGACACTCAATGAGATCATATCCTATCCCTGCCGTGAGGAGCGAAGGGAATCAGTATTTCTTCATCAACAGCGACCGCGGAGATCTCCGCCGCACCATCAAGGACTGGGGCTCCCGCTTCTTCCGCAAGAACGGTATCGCGCTTGCCGTCGCCGTCCTCGCCTTTGTCTGGACGTTCTCGGTGAGCCAGTATTCCGCACACCTTGCCAGGAAAGAGACGGAAGCCAGACTCTCCGCTCAGTACGCCGCCGAGTTTGAGGCGAGGATGGAGGCCTACATAGCCCAGCAGGAGGCTATCGAGCGCGTCCTCGGTGACGGTTCCATGCAGGCCCAGATCGAGCGGGAGGCCGACGCTGCGGCCCGTGCGATCGGCACCATGGCCACGAAGCGCATGAAACTCTCAATGCTCTGGAACATGCTTGTCCGCGTGGACAATCCCCTCTATCCGAACACGCTGGAGGAAGTGATCGCGCAGCCGCAGCAATGGATGTTCTATGACGAGTCAAACCCTATCCGCGCCGATGACAAGGAGCTCGCGCTTGAGCAAATCAAGCTCTGGCATGAGGGCCGGTACCCGGCAGGGCTGAGCGTCGATTTCGTCTACGGCGAGTGGAGCAGCAACGATTATGTCCTCCGCGACCGCTGGGAGAAGAACAGCCGGACGCAATACTGGCGCTTCCCGGAATGACGGCGATCTGAGGGGAGGCGGCAGCACATGGGAAAAGCAGCGCGAGCGGTCCAAACCGGCGTCCAGGCGGAATTTATGAAGAAATTCGAGAGCCTATCCGGGCGCTACTCCGTTCGACAGATCTGGGAAGATTGGGTAGTCATGTACTCCTGCGCCATATCAAACACAGTCGATAAGGTCCATGCCGAGGAACGCGAGAAGCAGTACATGCAGCGGGCGCAGAAGTACAGCAAGAAGGAACTGCAAGTCTTCGCAGAGCTGTGCGCCGATATGGTGGAGGCGCTGGAAATCCACCCGAATCAAGACTTTCTCGGCGAAATGTACATGGCCGTTGGAATGGGATGCGACAGCGCAGGCCAGTTTTTCACGCCCTACGATGTATGTCGGTGCATGGCGGAGATCACAACCAATGCGGATTATCTGCGTGAGCAGATCAATCAGCGCGGGTGGGTTTCTGTCAGCGATCCGACGTGCGGGGCGGGCGCCCTGCTGGTTGCCTTTGCCAATGTGTGCCGGTCATTGGAGATCAACTATCAGACCTCCGTGCTGTTCGTAGCGCAGGACATTGATTTCCTTGTCGGCTGCATGTGCTATCTGCAACTGAGTCTGCTCGGCTGCCCCGGCTATGTGGTGATCGACAATTCACTGACCAAGCCCAGCACATCCTATGACGACCGCGGCCTGATCCCGAGAGACGACGGAAACGTGTGGTACACGCCTTTCTTCTTCCGGGAGGAATGGCACATAAGGCGGCTGGCCGCGCAGATGGCGCTCTTCTTCAGCCGCCTCCCGTCGATACCCGAGGACGATGAATCGCCTGTGATTGCCGAATCTGCCCCGTTGCAACGGCCACCCGTGGAAGATGACCCGCCGCCACCTGTTGTTATATCCCCTGAGCCTGAACCGCCAGCAGAGGCCGAGGAAACGGCCTACAACGAAAACAAATTCGGACAGCTCACATTTTTCTGAAAGGAGAAAGCATTATGGCAGAGCTCCCACCGCTCCCGGCACCGAAAGCGGAAAACCAAGCTCGGGGTAAGAAGAATAGAGCCGAGGGAAAAGCCTTTGAGACTCTTTTGGACAAGTCCTTTGATTATGCCAACGGAAAGGGGTTTTGCCAGATAGACAAGACCCCTGAGCCTATGCGGATTCTCAAACGGATGCCAGGAGGAAAGTTTCTCGCCTGTTTCCTCAAAAAAGCACAGCCAGACTATAAGGGCTGCATCTACGGCGGCCGCACGGTGATGTATGAGGCAAAGTATACCTCTCAGGACAGAGCGGCGCAGTCCATCGTGAACGACGCGCAGACCGAGTATCTGGATAAAGCCAGCGCCCTCGGCGCCCGGTGCTTTATTCTTCTCGGATTTGCGGCAGGAGGCGTCTATTGCATCCCCTGGGATGTATGGACAGACATGAAAGGGTCTTTTGGCAGGAAGTATGTGACCGAGGCTGATCTTGGAAAGTATCGCGTCTCGCCGTCATGGAATGACCGCCTGATGATACCTGTGTAACGAAAGGAGATTTATGAGCAGAGAATGCAAAAACTGCGACTACTACGAAGGCCGCAACTATGATGACGGAACCATAGAATGTAGCTATGTAGGCGGATATGAGTGCTGCCCGTTCAACGATACCGCCCCGTCAAAAGAGGACAAAACTCATATCATCATTGATGCCGAGTATTTCGCAGAGTATATCCGCAACACCTTGAAAAACACGTTTCGCGGTGAGGCTCGCGTAATCGCTGAACGTGAGATCAAGAGCATTGTAAAGGCCGAATACGAATCCTGCATTAAGAAGATCACTCAGGAGATGGTCTATAAGATCGTAGAGCAGCAGGTGTCCGAATTTATGGCCGGAGAGATTACGGTCGGTGGTGGATGGGCAGAACCGCCCCGCACTCTTTCCCGCGAGGCCTATATGTCCGAGCTTGTCGAGAAGAAACTTGGAGAGGTTTTTAAGAACGACACGATCGTTCAGCAGGCGAAGAAGGCTGCCGAGGAAGCTATCACAACCTTTACCCGCAAAATGCGGGATGAAATCAATGCGGGCATCAAAACGAATTTTGATGCCACTATGCGCAAGACCCTCACAGACAACGTCGTGAGCATGCTCATGGCAAACGAAACCTATGCCCGTCTGGCAAGTAGCATGGGCCGCATGCTGCCGGACACGAAATAACGAAAGGAGTACATACCAATGAGCGAAATCAGCAAATACGAAGAACAGAAAAAGAAAATGGATGGGCTGTGTGAGGAGCACGATCTTACCTATCGTTTCCGCAAAGACGCCTATCCTATCACGCTTACCCTGCGTCCCACTCAGGGGACCGGCGTCCAGCTCTCCATGCTGGAAGAAGCCAACGGCGAGAACTACATCAGCCCCGACGCCTCGCTGAAGCTGATCTTTGCCAACGGCGAGTTGACGTCCACCGTGAGCGGCGGCACCTTCACGATCTCCAAAACGCTGCGCACCAAGATTGAGAACATCTTCCTCAAGATGATCGCTTTCTGGCAGCAGTATTTCTTCCGGGATGTGATTCAGAACGGCTCTCTGCGCAAGGGCACCATGCCCGTCATTGACGAGGATGAAGTCGACGATGATGAAGAGCCGGAAGAAGAGGGCGACGAGGCGGAGGATGATGTCGGCGAGCTGGATGAGGAAGATGAGCTCCCGGACGATTCCGGCGAAGATCCGGAAGAGGACATAATCACCGCGGCTACGCTCCTGGTGAGGACGGAGAACAAAGCATCCATAAGGCTGCTGCAGAGTCATTTGAAGCTCAAGGCGTCAAAGGCTGCCCGCGTGATGGACGAGCTGGAGAAGCGCGGCGTGGTCGGTCCTTTCAGCGCAGGCGGCAAGCGTGAAGTGCTCCCGTTCGACCAGCCGGAGGATTAAGCCATGGCGGAGATCGTAATGATTCCCCTTGACCATCTCCATCCGCACCCGGACAATCCCCGAAAAAACCTCGGGGATCTGTCCGAGCTGGTAGAGAGCATCAAGGCCAAGGGTGTCCTGCAAAACCTGACTGTCGTGCCGTACTTCTCCAAAGTCCAGAACCGGGTCATGGACGGCGTTTATACCATCCTGATCGGACACCGGCGCGCGAGTGCCGCAAAACTGGCCGGACTCACGGAGCTGCCCTGCTCCATCGTGGATATGAGCTACGAGGATCAGATCGCCACGATGCTCGTGGAGAACATGCAGCGTTCAGACCTGACCGTGTGGGAAGAGGGAAAGGGCGTCCAGATGATGCTCAACCTCGGCAAGTCCGTGAAGGACATCTCCGAAATGACCGGCTTTTCCGAGACGAAGATCCGGCAGCGGGAAAAGATCGCCCACTATGACGAGTGGAAGGTCAAGAAGGGCCTCGAGCGCGGCGCCACGCTTTTCGACTTCGCCGAGCTGGACAAGATTGAGGATGATGAAACCAGGGAAAAGCTCCTCGGTGTGATCGGGACGTCGGACTGGAAGAATGAGCTGGCCTATGCAAAAAAGCGGCAGAAGGAAAAAGCCATGAAAGACGCATGGTTCGATCAGGTCAGCAAATGGGCCACGCGCGTTGATGAGGTCACCCAGGGCTATCCAAATGCAAAGGCAATACTGGACGGGCGCGAAATTCTGGTCAGCTTCCACAGAACGCTTAACGTCTACAGCCAGAAAAGCGAGGCGGTGGAAGTGCCGGACGATCTGGCGACCGCTCATTACTACTTCACCCGGAGAGATGACGGGGATATCTCCATCTATCGCGCCGTGTCCGAGGCCGAGCAGAGAGCAGGCGAGGCGGAGGAGGCAGCCCGGCGAGAGCGGCAGGAGCGCTCCAACGCAAAGCAGGCGCAGTTCAAGGAGATCACCGAGCGCCACCGTCAGCTCCGCTTTGATTTCGTGAAGAGCTTCAATCAGTTCCAGAAGCGGGACGCCAATGTGTGGGAGTTCGTGATTGAGGCCATGATCGACGCCCAACGCAACGGTGGCGGCTATTATGCGAATAATAGCATCCGGCAGCTTTCCGAGATTCTGGATGTGAAGCTCACCAACCCGCGCGGTGATTCCTACGAAGCGCTGGACTATCACGAATTTCTCTCCCGCAAGCTGGAGAAGCCTGAACAGACCGCTCTCCTGACCGCCATGTGGATCATGGATCGCGGGCAGTATTGGCAGACAAAATGGAACGGTAGCTGCTATATCTGCATCCCGGCCCCCTGTGAGAGGCTGGATCAGCTGTACCGGCTCCTCGACACGCTGGGCTACCAGCGCAGCACCGAGGAAAACGAAATGCGTAGCGGCACCCATAAGCTGTTTGACAAGGAGGATTCCGATGGCTGACAGATGCAGTTCCTGCGGCGCGCCGCTTGTATGGATTCCCACGAAAAACGGAAAGCGGATGCCGTGCAATGCGGGCCTGATCCCATACAAGGCAAACCCGGAGGGCAAGCAGTTCCTGGTCACAGATACGGGAGATGTAGTCCGCTCCGACGTTGCCTTTGACGGTCCGCCCACCGGCTTTGCACGGATCTCTCACTTTGCCACCTGCCCGTACTCCAAACAGCACCGCAAGAGGAAATAGCCATGGATGAGCACCGTTGTTGGTTATGTGGCCGAAACGGTGTCAGAGACCATCTTGACATCCATCACGTTTTCAATGGGGCGCTGAAAAAGAAATCCGAGAAGTACGGCCTTCTGGTCTATCTGTGTCACAACAGATGCCATGAGAGCGGCCCGAAGGCCGTACACAGGAATCCGGAAACCAGGCGCCAGCTCTGTCAATGGGCGCAGCGCAAGGCTATGGAGGAAAACGGCTGGACGATGGAGGACTGGCACCGAGAGTTCGGAAAAAACTGGTTAGATGAGGAGGAAAGCAGTTGAAGAATAACAGTGATCTGCCGTTTCCATGCGCAATGCAGGTATTTAATGACCGCAAGCAGATATATGTCTGGGGCAGGCCTGCGGTCACCTGTGGGCACAAAGAGTGTTACCGCTGCGCGTGGAATCATGAGGAGGCGCAGCGCCGCGCACAGATTCCGCTGACGCTTTGCCCGGACGGCCTGCGCCGCAAGATCATCCCTCCAAAGCCCAAGTATGGCGAGAGCGAGGAAGGGCCGGAGGAAGAACAGGAGGATTCCGATAATGAATAAGATTGCCGAGATCATGAGCACGCCCAGCCTCGTCCTGATGGGTGTATGCCTGATCGTTGCCGCCGTTCTTGTTGGCTTCATAATCGCGCAGGTCCGAAAGGACGAGCGCTTTGATGAGGATGAAAACATTGGGCCGTGCTGCCGGTACTGTGCGTATTGGTTCTCTGAGCACCGCTGCGATCGGGGCGTGTGCGAAAAGAAATCCACAAAAGCAAACGCCTGCTACACAGCACCTACATATTTTTGTAGCGATTACGACGGGTTTATCCCGTGGAAGGAGGATCAGGAGCATGGATAAGATTGTGACGCTCTGTTCACAATGCTCGGAGCTTATGAAGAGCGGCTTCACCGTCAAGAAGGTCACCAATGCCACGACGGAGCTCGGCAAGCGCTGCGAGCAATGCGGGATGAAAGGATCATCCTATGTCCTCGCCCGGTACATGATCACGAAGAAAGGCCGGTGATTTCAATGCCGATTGTTGATGCTTCGCCGCCTAAGTATTCCATTGCCGATCTCCAATGGAAAGGGGTACGCGAGGGACAGGCTGTGCCAACGGGTACATTCAGCCGGAGTGCAAACGGAAAAATGAAGCCGGATATGCGTTATTCAGAGTATGTCCAAACAGCCGGGGCCGGGCGCCTGGAGATCAGCGAGTGGTTCCGGCTCATGGAAGACGCGATCATCCGGGAGGGTAAAACCGCAGAACTTGAGGCGTGCATAAAAGAAGCTCGCGGGCTTGCCTGGCTGCACACCGAGAAGCAGGTCCGCGAATACGCCCTTGAGCTTATGCAATACCGGTGCCGGAAAGAGGAGGAGAGCGCTGAATGAAACACGCCGATCGGGAATATTCCCTAACGATAAACGGCAATCAGCTTGAGATTGTCAAAACCGCGCTTGAATGGTTCTTCCGGCTGCAGATGGGCCAATTCTTCGACTATTGCACCGAGATCGCCCACAACGGCTATGTCTACGATCGGAGCAACCCGGATAATGACAGGCTATTTGAAGAGTACATTTGGCGGCGGAACGAAAGCCAGGAAAAGTTCAACGAGGCCTATCGCGTCGCATGTCCGAGAGTATGCAGCACGACCGAGGATATGAACATCGCCATCGATATATGGCAGGAAATTCGCTATTTCCTCTGGAAAGAGCGCCCGGAGCCGAAACCGCATGACACTGTTGATTCCCGGCAGCCCCTGCACCGATCAAGCGAACCGCCAATACAAATCAGGAGGTCAGATCATGACACCGAACGAGAAAAAGATTCAGGAGCAGCAGCGAGAAATTGCGCAGCTCAAAACCGAAAATGAGCGGCTGGAGAAGCAGCACACACTTGAGCTCTCCGAGCTTATCCGATTGCGCCGCATGTTTGAGGCTGAGAGGGGCGGCATCCTCTCCGGCCGGAAGATTGCCGAAGAAGTGCGCACGGGCCGCATTGCGATCACCGATTTCAGCGAACGCCGCGTTAATCCCAACAGCTACAATGTACGTCTGCATAATGAACTGCTGGTCTATGACACGGACCGCTTTGACGCCGAGAAGGGCGAAATGCACCTAACCAGCTACGGCCCGCTCGACATGAAAAGGAATAACCCTTTCCGTACCATCAAAATCCCGGAAAGCGGACTCGTCCTTCAGCCGAACAGACTTTATCTTGGCCAGACAATGGAACACACGCGCACCGACTGCTATGTGCCGATTTTTGACGGGCGCTCCTCTGTCGGTCGGCTCGGTATCAACGTCCACGCAACCGCCGGTTTCGGCGACGTCGGATTTATCGGTTTTTGGACGCTGGAAATCTCCTGCGTCCAGCCCGTCATCATCTACCCCGGCGTGGAGATCGGACAGCTCTACTATCAGACCATCGTGGGCGAGTACGACAGATACAAGAGCGGGAAATACAATAACAACAGCGGGGTGCAGCCAAGCAGGATGTACCGTGATTTTGAGCAGAAGGAGGTTACATCGTGAGCACAGTTGCTTTCACCGTCGAACGCATCAAGGCCATTGCTTTCAACGCGCTCTCTGACGAGACCGTGCCGGATGATGTTCTGGCACAGAATTACAGAGGGATGAACCTTTTGATCTCTCGCCTCGAAGCTGAGTCAAAGAGCGTAGCTGATCTGCCGGTAGTTGACACCCCCCCATCTGCGCCGGAGCGTCCGGCGACAAAGCCGAAGAAGGACGCGTCGCCCTTTTCTGGCTATGGCGCGAAGCTGAAAAAGCAGACTTTCGAGCGTTTGCAGCAGGCCAGAAAGAAAGGTGTGACCGTTCAGCAGATTGCCGCAAAAGGAAAGGATCTGCAGGAGAACGAAATCTATTCCGCCCTCAACGCCGGGAAGATCACCTTTGAACGCTGGGAAGTCATCGCCGCCGCGCTGGATGCGCTGGATAAGGAGGCCGACAATGGGTAAGCAGAGCGCCGTCATGGTGCTGGCAAACCGGATGGCCGATAAACTCGTCGCCGAGCAGACGCGGGCGCGGCTGATGATGGGATTTGACGCCGCGATCATTGCCGCGCATGAGGTTTTCCAGCTCGGTCCCGGCCGCGCCGCCGCCTTTGCCAACGCCTATAATGATGCCATGGAGCAGCTCGCCACGCTCTATGTGGACGACCGCGAAGAGAACAAGGACAAAAAGATCGACTATGCCAAAGGCACGCGGGACACCCTGATCAAAAAGATCGTCGGCCCGGAGAACTTCGTCCCCTTCGATAAGGCCTATGGAGAGGCCTACATGGACGAGTTGAAAAGATTCCGCATACTTAACGGATTGGAGGAACAGAAGTGAACGACTACACCGAACTGGTAAAGCACTTGCGGGCGTATTCCTCAGCCCGCAAGGGCGAGATCGCGGCCCTGACGTGCGAGGCCGCGGACGCCATTGAAACGCTCCTGTCAACGCTGGATGAGTACCAGCGCTGCATGACAGGCCGGATGCCGAGGGAGGGTAGATAATGTACTGGACGCCGATGTATAAGGAATTTCCGCCGATGGGCGTTCCGCTCATGGTTACGGTTGAACGGAAAATCTCCGAAGGCCCGCGCAAGGTTGTCCTCGGCCCCGTGTACCGGATGCAGGAGACGAAAAGCGGAGAGATCGGTTTTTTTGAGTATGCCAGTGAGGACAGGCGGATCGGCCCGGAATACTTCCAGGTCGTCGCATGGGCGGAATGGCCCATACCATGGACAGGAGACGATACATGATGGAAAAGAGATTCAAAGACCACAGCTTTTTCCCGCATCCCTATGAAGTGGATTTCGGGGCGGGCGTCCAGGAACGGACAGAGCGCAAAAACCACGGTGAGACCTTCATCTACCCGGAAGAGCTGATCGACAAAACATGCGGCGGCTGCGTCCGCTTCACGAGCAACAACGACGGCTTCAGTCACGGAGATTGCGACATCAACGCCTATCATTGCTCCATGCGCGGCTGGAAGCTGCCGATTCATGCAGAAGATAAGGCATGCGTTGATTACTGGGACCGTGCCGAACATGAACGCTCGGAGCGTGAGCACGAGGACGCCATCGAGCGCCAGCGCGAGGAACTGTGGGCGATCTACGCAAACAAGGAACCGGTCAAACTCCCGATCGTCAACGACGGCTACGGGGTAATCCCCAAATGCCCGGTGTGCGGGGAGATGCCCTACGACACAGAGCAGTGCCATTGGTGCGGTCAGCGCTTCATCCAGGATGAGGAGCTTGCCGAGTACACAAAACCTGAGACCAGGCCGTACAAGTGCCGGACTTGCGGGACGCTCGGCGAGCTGTTTATCAGTAAATATAACGGGCACAAATCGTTCCGCTGCAAAAAATGTGGCGCGGCGTTCATGGAATAACGGGAGGATTGAACATGGGAATCGCAATAGGCGAACTTCACGGTGACCTCAACATTGAGGTCACCGGCAGGACAAAGCCCCGCAAAAAAGAGACGGACTGTATGACGTGCAAGTATGCTTATGTTACGCCGAAGGGCAGCGTCACGAAGCTGACCCGGCCAGACGGCAGCGTCTCCATTCAGGTTGGCCCGTCTGCAATGTGTATGGACACGACGAAAACCAAAAATATTGACATGCGCAACGGCGACTTCATTTGCAGCGCATGGGAGCCGCGGGAGGAAAAGTGATGGAAGATTTAATCAGACGCGAGGCGGCGCAAAAGGTAATTTGCGGATGGTGCGGGATATGCGAGAATCCGACGCTGGATGACCTTATGCGCTGTGATGATATCTGCCCACAGTTTGCCTCTATTCCGTCCGCCGATGTCTGCCCCTATTACATCCCGAACAAGCATGACAGGGGCGATGACAGCTTGTGCCAAAAAGCAAAATGTGAGGTCGGTGCCATGCGGTCTGTGAATGAGTGGATCAGCGTGGAAGTAGAAGAAAAGCCGATGCCCTATGATGCGGTCGATCTTGCGATCCTCGGCGCTGATGGTTACGGGAACCCTGCATATTATACGACCATCGGAACCTATGAAAACGGCGGATGGATCGCCTTTACAGGACAAATCCTGTCTACAGAAAAGGTCACTCACTGGAAACCGCGCCAAGAGCCCCCGGAGGTGTAATGATGAAGATCGAAGAACTCAATTTGTCTGTCCGCGCCTACAATGTTCTGAAGCGCGCGGGAATAAATACTGTGGAGCAGATCTGCGAGAAATCCGCGTGGGAGCTTTCCCGCCTCCGCAACATGGGCAAGACATCGCTCGAAGAGATCAGGGACAAGGTTCTTGCGGCTGGCTATGACGCTTTCGGAATGAAAGCCCCGCCGCCCTCCTACGGCGATAAACTCCGGCACAGCTCAGATGAGGAATTGGCATCCTTTATCTTCGACGTAATTGGAAATATCAATGCCTTTGACGGCGTCTGCGTTATGCCCGATGGGCAGGTCGTAACTACGGAGGAAACTCTATTGGAATGGATTAAATCTCCGTCGTGTAAGTCGGAACCGGATAATACTGGCTTGCCATATTGAAAGGAGGAAGACTGTGAAGATAAACATACTCGGCTCCGTGTGGACCATTGAGGAACGCTGTGAGGCCAATGACCCGCGTCTGGAGGGCTGCGACGGCTATACCGATTGGACGATTCGCCTGATCGCCGTCGAAAGGGAGATGCAAGGCAACCTCTCCAACATGGAGGCATATATTCGCAAGGTCAAAAGACATGAGATCGTCCACGCCTACATACTCGAGAGCGGCCTCGATGAATGCAGTTGCCCTGTGGACGCATGGGGCCAGAATGAGGAAATGATAGACTGGATTGCGCGGATGGGGCCGAAGATTTATAATACATGGGTGGAAGCCGATGCCATTCTTCCGGAAGATTACAACCCGGATGAGAAAAAGAGGCTTCCGACGTGGTTTGAGAAAGCATACAAAGAGAACAGGGACAAAGCGATTCAGAAGCTTGTGGAAGAAGTCCGCAGCAGCGTGGAGCGCCAGGCGAAGGATTGTCCTTTCTGCGGGGATCATGCCAGGGCCATGGTGACGTGGCGCGGCGCTCCTGCTGAGCTCCGCAGAATAGAACCTCTGCCGGTTCTGAATCTCACCACAGGGGAAAAAGACGATAGCGCAGACCCTCCGTATATGGCGATCGCAATAGACGGTGAAGATGGAGAAGATTACCTTGCAATTGAGTTTTGCCCGTTCTGCGGCAAAAACCTTAATCCGACAAAGAGGTAAAAAACATGACGCTCGATGTGTTGAACGCGCACCTTTACGCGGTTACCCAACTCCATAGCGCAAGAGAGTCTTTGCATTCCGTGCAGGCCAAGGTTCTCGGCGCGCAGAAGTTGGATGGAATGCCCCACGCGAACAACGCATCCCGCAACACGGAGAACCTGTCAATCCTGCTGGAAAAGCAGTTGGACAATGTTGCTCGTCTGGAACGAATCGTCAAGCGTTCCGAAGAGTCCGGCATCCGGGCATGGATAGAGGCCATACCGGATAACAGGACGATGTTGATCTTCAATCTCCGCTTTCTCTGCGGAATGGAATGGATAGACGTTGCAGCCTTCATAGGCGGGCGCAACACCGCCGAATCCGTAAAGGCGGTGTGCTATCGGTATCTACAGGTCAATGATAGCACATAGCTTTCACAGAGAGGCCATTTCCTGCCGTTGCAACGGCCTGTCGCCGTCCGGGTAATAATCATATACTCCCGAACATACCAATGCAAGAGCAGCGTCTCAGAGGCGAGCAGAAAAAATAAAAAAGCCCCTACCATCTTCGTGACCTCACGAAAATGATAGGGGCTTTTCTGTGCCTGTTTACAGGAGCTTTTTATTCAGTTCATCGGCTGTTTTCTTGTGATCTTCTGTTTTCGTAAAATTGCCGTTGAACTCATTTACCGCTGCTTCCAACCCGGTTTCCAGCTCTTCCTCCGAGATATGAATATCGTATTCAGAGGAGAGAATGCCGGTCGCGCGTTCCATCGCTTTGCGCAGTTTTTCCCGTCCGTGGATGCTCTTGTACACCTGCTCGACGTAACGCACGGTGTCATGGAAGACTGTCTTTTTGATCTCGGACGTGACATATTTTTCATAAAGCTTTTGCGCCTGAACTCCCAGCCAGCCAAAGAGTGCAATGACTGCTGCCTTGACGAGATCCAGGGCGATCTTAACCGCCTGCTCCCGAAAGGTCTGAATGACACTCTCAGCGGCGGTCGGAACGACGCTGTCAGCAAAGGCGGTGGCCATGGGTGTTGCCAGCGCGAAAATCAGCAGAAGTGCGAGAATGAGTGCAAGAATCTTTTTCATGATGAATACTCCTTTCATGCCGGGATTACCCGGTTCTCAAATTTCTTGTAGGCGTCAAGATAAAACTCCTTCTTGTCGCCATTGAAGGTCAGCTCGTAGTACATGCCGTCGTACAATGTTGAGGAAATCAGCCACTTCCAGTTCTGGAGCGCCTTCGCTTTCCACACAATGTAGACGTCGAACATTGGCTTCTCGTCGGATTTGTCAAGGTGCTCTTCGATGTACTCACGAACGATCATTAATGCCTTTTCGTCCATTGTTGATCCTTTCATGTCAGGAAATTTCTTGCGTCGTATTTGACTTTGATATGATCCATCGCTGAGTCGGCCTTCATGTTGGCGTACTCAGGATGTGCCTTGCAATAGTTCTTGTAGAGCTTGATGTCATCGTTTATCAGGCCGAAGTGTTCCTCGGAGTGCGTGATGTTATGACGCTCCTCGTCGGCAAAGCGCATAATGCGCCGTCTGGCGTCCTCGACGTCGCTGATCTCCAGCCTCGCTTCCTGTTCATCCATGCGCTTGCCGATAGCATCAATAGATTTGCGCATGCTGGTAAGCTCCTTATCGAGCGGCTGCAAAAGGGCTTTACCGATGGCGCGGAATAGCCACTTCCAGATATTCGTCCCGGCCTCTTTGAGAGGGACAAAGCCAAGCAAAAAGATCAGCACAGGGCCACCGTATTTGATGATCCAGGCATTGAATACTTCACCCATTGGACTCACCCCCTCAGCATTTCTCCATGTCGTCGGTAAAAGTCCGGAGGGCGGCAAAGAACTCCGCCGTTTTGTACCCGTCCGGTTTATCCCAATAGCCGTTGTAGGCCATCACCATCTGGATAACCAGGACAGACGGATCGGGAGGGAAGACCGGGCAGACGTCCTGCGCTGCCTCGGCGGTGTGGCCGACATTCGTGTCGGTCACAAGCTGTGCGTGCTCGGCGGCGAGAGCGTTGCTTCCGGCGAACTCGTTGAAGAACTGCTGGGCATACTGGAAGCGGGCATTGGTATTCCACACGGCGGGATTCTCGTATTTCTCACAGACAACCCGAGTGCAATCCCACAGCGAGTTTGACGATCTCAGGGTCATCAGCACGAACGGGAAATCCTGCTGAAGCTCACGAAGGCAAAACTGAACCTGCATAGCCTCGTTCCCTACGCTCACGCCCATGCTCTTGGAATAGTCCAACAGATCCGCCTTCCGGGGGCTGAAAGTCCACTGGCAGAGTCCATAGCCTACGGCATCGTTGGCGAAGTCGATCACACCGCCATCCGCTGCCTCGGTATACGCTTCGTCGGAGAGGGAGGTCATGCCTCGCTGTGCGATGTTGCTTTTCATGGTGGATTCGGCCATCATGTTACCCATGAGACCACACGCGCCCTCCTGGGTCAGCCCCGCGGCGATCAGCGCATCATAGATCGTTCTGTTGCTCATTATCATCTTCTCCTTTTGCTTTTGCTCCTGCTCTGATAATCGCCAGCGTGATAATCGCTCCTACGATAACGCCGACCAAAAAGCACTCCCACGCCGGTATGATCGCAAGGTCAGAGAGCCATTCCCATTCGTAGTACATCACTCTTCCTCCAACAGTCCTGTGAATGCTTTTTCATCGTCCTCGTCGGCGCTGAGGATATCCCGTGCTGGCAACGGGATAAGTTCGATTTCTGGCGGCACCCATTCCATCGCACATTCCTCCAAAAAAGAAGACCCGCTCATAAAAGCAGGTCTTCTTCGATTTCAATATTGTCATCCTCGCCGAAGTGTCGTCGGACAAGGACAAAATCTTCCAGGGTCTTATTGCGCAGATCCTCACAGTCACAATGGGACATGAGGCCAAGATATGAGGTGATTACGCTCTGACAGTATTCCAATGGGAGTTCCCCTGTGCTATAATGCTCCATGACAAACCGCAGATGCCGTTTCATGCTGAGCGTTGTGCTTTTCCGCAGCGTCGTTCGGCCCGGCCAGATCATACGCCCGATAAACTCAACGCCGGTTCCTACAGGAATAACGGCGGTTTTCTGGTTGAGCTGCAGCCCAAGGTTTTCCTGCATGAAATCGTCGATCTCCGCAATCGCCTCCCAGCATTCCTCTTTCCCCGGCATCAGGATCATCATATCATCCATGTATCGGATGTAGTAGGGCAGGCGCATGACACGCTTGATGTAATGATCGAGCGGAGTCAGTACCACATTGGCCGTGGTCTGAGAGATCAGGGAGCCTACCTGCATTCCGCGGCCGCAGATCCTTTCGGCGGTGGTGACGTCGGTACATGTGAGCGGCAGGCCGAAGGGACGACCGTCGCAGCGGATCGCCACGTCGAGGAACCATGCCATGCGCGGATCATCGAGCGGCCTGGTCATTTCCCGCATCTGTACCTCGATCGGGACGCGGAAAAAGAATTTTGCCACATCCAGCTTTCCGATGTACCATTGCTGCGGCTTCCCGTCCACCATCTTCATCCACCGCTGTACGGTCTCAACAGCTTTGAGCTGGCCTCGGTTCGGGATGCTGCCGTAGCTGTGCTCATACATGGATCTCTCATAGATCGTCCAGAGCACGTTATAGGCAGCGCAGTTGACCACCCGATCAGAGAACGGCAGGGCATGAATCAGGCGCACTTTCGGATAATACTCGTAAAAGGCCCGCGGCTTCCCCGGCGCGTAGGATTGCCATTGCAGACGGTTGACGTCATTGATGATGTTTTCCTCAAGGTTGGCAGAATAGGTCAGCACTTCCGGGCGATAGCGCTTGTTGCGCCTCGCCAGCAGATACCCGTCATACATGTTCTCAAAGGTAGCAAACTCCTCGAAAACATGAGAGTGCTTTTCCATTCTGCTTCTCCTCTTATCCCGGACCTAACAGACGCCGTGCAGGTTTGGACCCTGCCGGAACGTCGGCTTATCCGGGAAAATGTTTTCGGGCTAAAGGATAACCCCGGGGATAGTCCCCTTATGCCCCTGTTCTGACTGTGCGCCCATGAGCGCACAGCATGAGACAACTTGAGGCATGAGCGGAGCGGAAACCGATGTTCGCGTTCGAGTTCGAGCGATCGTTGTTGCCGTTCAGAGCGAACACGCCATAGTTGGCGCCGTTGTTCCAGTTGCCGCCGCAGTAGAAGGAGCGACGCATACGGACTATTCCCTCTGCTTTGTGGCCTGTCGATCATTGACGGTCTTGATCCATCCACCCAGCATTTTACCGATTTCGACTACCATCGCTGACCAGTTTTCGTATTTCTCTATCGGGAGAAACCTCAGCCGGAATGCGAGCCGGATATAGACGCGGAGTTTCATGATCTCTATGTCCAAATCCTGCAAGGTGGTCTTTTTGTAGTACCGCTTCTGCGCGGTGATCGCAAGCGAGAGCATTTCATCCATGCAGTGCTTGATATCCGTGCTCAGCGCGTACCGTTCAGACTTCGGAAATTGCCGCAGGGCTATATACCCATATTCCATCATATCAAGGATCTTCTGCAAAAGCAGAAATTCTTTGGGAGCACTATCCTGTTCCATGACTGTACCTCCGTCTGATACGCGCAGAAGCATACCACGTTTATTCAGAGGCGAGTTTAAAACGGAAGAAAATTTCGTATTTCGTAAGGGCAATTTTGAATTTTAAAAAATCGCCCTTACGGGCGATTTGAAATTGATGCTCCGCTATCGCGGAGCAAAACAGCACACAGAGGGTCAGTACTCAGGGAACATAATAAGCGGAGCGGAAACCGATGCCCGCGTTCGAGCTCGAGCGATCGTAGCCGCCGAACAGAGCGAACACGCCAGCGTTGGCGCCGCTGACCCAGGCGCCGCCGCAGTAGAAGGAGCGCTCGGCGGCACCGTTGTTCGCATAGAAATAGTCGCCGGAGTATGCACCGCTCGTCGCATCATACTTGAACAGACCGAGTGCCTGGAGAACGAGCTTCGCGGGATCGGCGATATTCTCGGAACAGGTCGTGTTCTCAAACGGCGCGTTTCTGCTGCTGTCGGACTGGCTGCTGATCGAGGTGTCCCACTGCCAATGGCTGCTGACATAATCGAGCTTGACGGAGTTCGCCGTGGTACCGGTACCGTCCGGGGTGAGCAGCTCACCGGTGGTCGCGTCGATCGCTTTCCACTCTGCGGAATTGGCAGCCTGATCAGCGGTGACGATGGCGGCGTTGTTATTCGCAAGGATCTGAACCTCGCCTTTGACCAGGCGCAGACCGCCGACCCATTCCCACACGTTGCCGTTCAGATCCCAGATACCGGAGGGCGTACCGTCGTGACTCCAGGACAGGGGGCCGGTACCGGTTGCGACACGTCCGATATTGTTGCCATCCATGTACGTAGGGATTGCCCGGTACACAGTCTCGCTGTGGTCTTTGCCGTAGTTGTTGTTGCCTTTCGGCTGCGTGCCGTTGGCCTTGCACCACAAGGCGAGCATGGCCCACTCAGCGCGGGTCATCAGATGCCAGCCTGCTCCTTTTGCGATGCAAGCAGAACGCGCGGCGTCGAAGGTGATAGCGGTTTTGGGGTCCTTCGCCGGCAGCGAATAAGCCCTGCCGCCGACAACGACATTCTGATACTTGCTGATCCAGATGGCATCTTTGGTGACACCGTTGACGATGAATGCCGGATGAATATCCGTAGAGCTGCCAAGGCCGAGCTGAGCATAGGTCATTTTCGGGATCTTCACCATGACGGAGGGCTTGCCCACGTCGTCATAGATCAGCTCATTGTTCGGGCAGACGCACTGAAGCGCCAGATTTGACAGATCGAAATTGTTGTTCGCCATAGCTTATTCCTCCTCAAGCGCCCACAGACTCAGGGTGACAAGATTCATGTCGAGCGGAATGGGAACGGGCGCGCTGCCCTCGCCGTCCGGCTCACCCTGCTCTTCCGGATCAGGCTGTTCCTCATACCGTCTGGCCGGGATGTCGATCTCCGCAACATACCTCCGACCGGCCACGGCGCCGATCACCAGCTCACCGTCACGGTCGGCGCAGATGTCGATATGCACGGGATCGTCCCGCTCGCGCTTCGCCAGATTGATCGTCAGATCATCGTCAAAGGTGATCTTGGTGGTTCTGGTGGTGTACGGGATCTTCGGGCCTTCGTTTTTGTTCACGATAATCATGTTATGCCATACCTCCTAAAACCTGATATTTCACGGTCACGCTGGTTGCGGAACCGGTGTGCTCGATCTTGAAGCCATTGACCAGTTTCGCGGAAATGATGATGTCGCCGACGTTGCCCGTCGCCGCGGTGACCTCATAATCCACGATATAGTTCTGGTTGGCGCGCTCGGTGACGAGGGGGACGGTGACCTGAGAATTGTTGAACGGAAACGCCTGATCGTTGGTCAGCGTCACCGTTCCGGCCTCAATCGTCGTCCTCGCCAGCAGCTTCGTGATGTTGCCCTCGGCGCTCGTCATCTTCCCCTCAAGGGTGGTGATCCTCCCGCCCTGGGACGTGACGGTGCCGGAAAGACCGTCGAACAGCTCATCCCTGTGCAGCAGCTCGTTCAGGATGAGCCGGATTGCGATTTCCTGATCTTCGTCCTCCATGCCGAGTTCCGCCACCAGCCGGGCCACTTCCTCAGCGATGTTGGCGGCAGCGACATGAGAGGCATTCCATGCGCCGGTGTGTGCAGTCGTGAAGCGATACAAAGCACCCTGATAGATGCAGTAATCACCTACGGCATAGGACGTGGATGTGCTGAAATCGGCAGCCTGCGGGGGCACCTTGTAGGTGTCAGGCAGGGAAGGGAATTTTATTGATTTCAGTCCCTTGTTTGCCATGCTTTAATCCTCCTCCGTGATTGTAATGTTGCCATCCCCATCGTCGGTGTAGGTGTAGGATTTTCCTCCACCGTGTTCATCGGTATACTTTTTGGAAAGCCCGAAGAAAATGAGGATAAGCCGTAAGACGTCAGCTTTTTTCATTGTGATCCTCCTACTGCTCAATGAAATTGCCAGACTCGTTCGCTACATAGACAGCGCCTGTGCCGACGTAGAGCATAGAGAACGGTGCGAAAGTGTCAGAGGGGGCAAGCCCTTCGATACCTTCTCCTGTGGTCGGTAGCGGATTAGGGACGCTATCCGAAAAGAGAAAAACGTCCATAATGCGCGCGCTCGTGGTCTTGTTGTAGCCGTGGATAGACGCAGAGACTAATTTCATGGTATCCTCCTTTCCTGTCATCCCATCGTGATCACGATGTTACCGTCTGAATTTGAATCAGAAAATGTGACGATATGCACATCTTCAAGATCCTGCATTTCCGGTCTGCTCTTTTCAAAATGAACGTCTCCGGACGGAGTGATGGAGGGAATGTAATAGCCGTAGCTTCCGCCTACGATTGCCTCAGCTTCAGCTATCAGTTCATTCAACTCTTTGTACTCGTTGGAGCTGGAAATGTGCTCGCCTACGCCGGACGGGCCAACATCAAGAAAGAAATACGCGGTGGAAAGAAGCTGATCCCCCTCGGTGATCTCAATGTCAGCAATCGCAAGACCTTTGACGGTAAACGCCTGATCACCGGGAATGGCAACGACGGCTCCGTCCTGGAGGGAGGCGTTGTAGATGCACCACGTTTTATCCGCCTTGACAATGCGCATCTTGTAGGTGAGGCCAGAAGAGAGGGTAACAGTTTCACCGTCCTGCTTGACGGTGATGATGAATTTGTGGGAGTTCTCATCAAACTGTTTGACCTCAATGAACTGCTTGTGCTGCCGTCCGTTGAGGTCAAGAGTGAGTCTGTGGGTGTAGATCATACAGCGATCCTCCTTTTGGAATGAAGGGGCAGATTACTCCTCTTTCGGCGCGGCATCCTCTCCGGCCTCCGCAGCCTTTTTCTTTGCCTCCTCCGCCTGCTGAATGGCAAACTGCCTGGCCTGCGCCCTGATGTTCTCGAACATCGTGACAAGGCCGACGACGCGGTCCATGCTGTCAAAGCCGCGCACGTCAAGTTCTTTCAGGGTGTTGATGACGCGCTGTACCAGTTCCTCAGAGAGTGTGATGTTCATTGTGTGCTCCTTTCTTATTTCAGACAGATATTGATGCCGCCGTCAGGCGTCATGTTCATGGAATCAAAGGCGGTGTACGCCGGGTAGCCCTCCAAAGGCAGCTCCGTTTCGTCCGTGAATACCAGCGCTGCTTCTTTTGCTTGGGCGTTTACGACATACACGTAAAGCCTCGGCGGCTCCTTGCTCGCCGTTACGACATTGCAGTCAAACTCTTTTCCTGTTGCGGTCCTGATTTTCAGCATAATATCCTCCTTTAATCAAATGTACCTTGATAAGCTACCCAGTATGATGTAACGAAATTGCCGTTTTCGTATACATATAGCAATATCTCGGTGTTGGAATAGGTTCCTGACACGGCTGCAAAATAGAAGGATTTTGCAGACCAGCCAGCGCTATAACCGTTATCGTAGCCAACATGTTCACCGTAGTAGTACGGTGCGTTGTCGTCGCCGATGTAGCCGTCATAGACATAGGGAAGTGTGATGTCTTGATAGTTCCCGTCATTGAAGTAGACTCTCAGATTGTCATAGGGAACACCGCCTCTGTAGTAGCAGTCACTTTCGACAATGGTTCGAGGGCTGGAACTGCTTGCTCCTGCGGTATATCCAGCGTCGTATGCCTTTGTCCCATCCATCTCGACAAACACAGTATCGCTTGTTCCGTCAGAAAGAGATACAGAAATGCGGCCTTTCAAATATCCGTTTGAGTACCGAAGATAGTAGTCATCCATTGTAACGGAAAAATCTGCGCTCGTGCTGTAGGACGACTGATCTACAGAGCTGATACTTACGCTCTGAACAGATTTTCTCGATGCGTCCATTTCGACATAGATCGTGTCCGTGTCCCCGTTGCTCAGAGCAACGCTTAGTCTCCCCTTGATGCAGTCTGAGGAAGAGTCATAACGGACATAGCTATAGCCAAGCGTAACATCATGGTCGGCGCTCGTGCTGTAGCTGGAGTAGGATGCAGATGAGACCGAGACCGAATTTGCGCCGGCCGCATATACTGCATCGGCGAGCACGTTACGGCCAGTAGCGACAGTCTCACTGCTGGCCGTGTACTGCGAACCGTTATAATAGGTGCCTTTGGCCCTGCCGGTAATGTCTACGCTGACATAGTGGTGGCTTCCGCTGGTCTGGTGGTCGTCGTTTGAAGACAGGCTCACAGAGTAAATTGCGGCCGTCTCAACACCAGAATTGTAACCAGCTGCAACACCATCCGAATAAACCGTATCTGCGTTGATGTCGCGGTTTATGGTGTTCGTCGCGGTGATTGAAGTCCCGTTACTTTTGGTGGCCGAAGCGGTTGGAGTGATATCGACGTTGACATAGTGGTGTCCTCCAGATGTCTTATGAGCATTCTGTGTCGACACCGACAGATAGCTTGATCCGAGGACTGAGACTGTTCCGGCACCGTAGTCCTGCCCGGCGTTATAAGCCTTCGTTCCATCAATACTGACCAGGATCGTATCGGTCGCACCGTTGCTCAACGCAACGATAATTCTTCCTCTCATTTCCCCGCTGACATAGCGCGCGTTGGTATCTGTGACTGATACACTATCATCGTAGGTAGTTGAGCTATAGGTGGTCTGAGAGACGCTGCTGAATGTGACGGAGACACTGGCTGCTCCCGCTGCATAGCCGTCAGAATACACAGTATCGGCGAGGATGTCCCTGTTGATCGTGTTTGTCGCCGTAACCGACGTGCCGTTGCTCTTCGTCGCGGAAGCTGTCGGCGTGATGTCAACATTCACGTAATGGTGGTTGCCGGATGTCTTATGTGCGTTCTTCACAGTGGTCGTCAAATAGTTCGTGCCGAGGACAGAGACCGTGCTGGCGCCGTAGTCTTGACCTGCGTTGTAGCCATCCGTATAAACAACGTCTGCGTTGACATCCCTTGCCGATGAAATAGTTTGCTCTGTTGCTGTGTAGGTCGAACCGTCTGCATTGGTGGCTTTCGCCGTGGCTTTTACGGTCGTGCGGGTGTAGTGGTGACCGCCGCTGGTGATATGCGTACCATTCGCCGTGATGGAAACGCTGTCAACCTGCGCGGTATGCGCTCCTTCGTTGTGGCCGGTGGCGCGTCCATCCGACCAGACCTGATCTGCCAGGACAAGCCTCTTGGCCGTTATCGACTGAGAGGCCGCGGTATACGTTGATCCGTCTGCCTTTGTTGCTTTTGCAACGGCGCTAATACTTACTGCCGCATAATGATGGGCTCCGGACGTTTCATGGGTATCAAGGTTCGTCAGCGACACTGAATCTACCTGTGCCGTCTGCGCTCCATTGTTCCATGCAGCCGATACGCCGTCCTTGTAATATTTCGTATCGGCTATCTTAAAAGAATGGGAAGCCCCAGTTAAATCAGCTGCTCCGATAAAGACTTTCCCGGCGTCTGCGCCTGTTCCTTCGGTAAACTCATGTGTGTGTACCGCAATGCTATAGAATGCTCCTGTACCACCAGATTTCACAAAAAGGAAATTCCCGTAAACACCACCTGCTGTGAACTGCGCGGGATATGTTGACGTGTTCTGCTGCGTAGCCGAGTTGTAGGCGTTTGCATAGCCGAGAGAAGCAACGACGCCGCTGGAAAGCTGGCCGGTAGCCTGGCCCTGCCCATTTACACCGCCCGTGACCGTGCCAGTCGTGAGTGCGCTGCCACTGAGAGACCCGCCTGTTCCGTGGACAGCATCGCTCTGGATATTCTCGGCGCTGACAGTGCCGCCGAAGCTGCCGGATGATGCGTGCAGATTGCCGTCTGCATCCACACGGAACGCTCCGCTGTTGATGTTGATGGAGCCGCCAGTAATCGACAGGTTAGAAGCGGTGACGGCGCCGGTACCGCTGACGGAAAAGGCGGTGTCACCGTTTCCGTCCTTGATGTTGATGCTACCACCGGTCAGGGATAAGTTCTTTGCTGTGACGGCACCGCTCGAAGATACAGCGAACACAGGGTTATTATTCCCGTCGTTGCCGAGCGAGATAGAGCCACCTGTCAATGTCAAATTCTTCGCGGTCACTGCGCCTGTGCTTGAGACAGAAAAATTCTGGCCGAGGGTAATTGAACCTCCGGTCATGTCGGCTGTGAGTGCGCCTGCTGCAGTAACAACGAACTTATTGGCAATATTGATCGCGCCGCCTGTAAGCGTCAGGTTTTTCGCGGTCACGGCCCCCGCGCTGGTGACGGAGAAGACCGGGTTGTGCTGTTCCGTACCATCATCACCGAGAGCGATAGATCCTCCTGTGACTGTCAGGTTTTTTGCCGTGACCGCACCGCTGCTCGTGACCGCGAAGTTTTGACCGAGTGTTATGGAGCCGCCCGTCATGTTCGCCGTCATCACGCCAGCGCTCGTGACTTTGAATGTATCGGCAATGTTGATGCTCCCGCCTGTGAGCGTGAGGTTGCTCGCCGTCACAGCGCCCGCCGCTGTCACTTTGAATACATCGTTGATATTGATGCTGCCGCCGTTCAGGTTCAGACTCTTTGCTGTGACCACGCCTCCGGACGTAACTTGGAATATCGGGTTGTCGTTTGCGTCTTTTCCGAGAGAGATCGACCCTCCTGTCAAGGTGAGGTTCTTAGCGGTAACTGCGCCTGAACTCGTTACTGCGAAGTTCTGGCCCAAGGTGATCGAACCGCCCGACATGTCTGCCGTAAGATAGCCGGAGGACGTAACCTTGAATCTGTCAGCGATGTTTATGGAGCCGCCTGTTAAAGTGAGATTCTTCGCAGTGACCGCACCGGAACTCGTCACGCTGAAAACAGGATTACCATTCCCATCGTCGCCGAGTGATATTGAACCACCCGTGAGCGTGAGATTCTTGGCTGTGACAGCGCCGGAACTGGTGACGGCGAAATTCTGTCCGAGAGTGATCGAGCCGCCTGTCATATTGGCGGTAAGCACACCGGAAGCGGAAACCTTGAACGTGTCCGCTATGTTGATCGAACCGCCCGTCAACGTCAGGTTTTTGGCCGTCACAGCACCGGCGTTCGTGACTTTGAACACAGGATTCCCCTGACCGTCATCCCCCAACTGGATCGTCCCACCATTGAGATTGAGGCTCTTAGCGGTGACGATACCACCGGATGTTACTTGAAACACAGGGTTATTATTCGCGTCCTTGCCGAGCGTGATACTGCCGCCCGTAAAGTCGGCAGTCAGGTAGCCGGTGCTGGAGACCTTAAAGCGATCTCCTATATTGATGCTCCCACCTGTCAGGGTGAGATTCTTTGCGGTAACCGCTCCTGATGATGTAACCTTAAATACCGGATTCCCTGATCCGTCATCACCGAGGGAAATGCTGCCGCCAGTAAGCGCCAGATCCTTTGCCGTTACGGAGCCGCTTGCCGTGACCTTGAATTTCCCTGCGCCGAGGGCAATACCATCAGTGCCGACATAGACGCCGTTATGCGTGGTGTCAGACAGGCTCTCCATGCCGTTTGCGATAGCTCTGGAAGAAATAGAGAATCCGTTGACGGAGTTCCCGATATAGCCGCTGCTCGCCCTGATCTCGCCCGTAAAGGTTCCGCTGCCAACGACAGAAAGGCCATTCTGGTTGATACTCATGACCTCTACGTTGTTTGCATACCATTTATGGGCCGTTTCGGTCAGAGTCCAGCCAAAAGATGTGCTCTGCCCGCCTGTCTTGCTGACTTTGGCTGTGATCTTTTCATCCTGAACCTCAAACTCAGCTTTGACGGCTTCCTTCTGCTCGTCAATTTCTTCCTGGAGCTGCTGAGCAACGGTGTGGATCGTTTCCTGGATGGTGTCGGGAACGCAGGAAAGCGTGACGTTGTTTTCCTGCGGCTCGTCAGGCCATTCGTCGTATTCGACGATCTGGTGATTGATGGCGATCTTACGCTCAGAGTCAAGCAGGGCGATCACCTTGTGCATGGAAAAATCAAGGAATCTGTACCGCTCATCCCTCTTGGCAAGGTCATCAATACGACACTCATAAGAACGTGCCGGCTGCGAGAGCGCGGCGAGTTTAATCACCGCGTCGTCATATAGATTGTCCGGGATGGTATAGCGTTCATCTTTCCAGTAGGCGACCACAATCTTGTCGGAATAGGTGTTGTCCTCAACATATTCCAATCCGTACCGCTGCCCGTCGACGATGGCCTCTTCCATCGTCAATCCGTTTTTCCCGTAGGCATAGAGCCTCGTTGCAAAATCAACGCTCTGCCCTTTGAAGGATAGCTTGCGGAGGTTCAGATCGGACGTGACATATTCGCCGGAAGGATTCGCAAGGTCAGGCTTGACGACGACAAGGCGCTTTTCAAGGATATGCCAGATAAACTTGACATCGTAGACGTCGGGACACGCCATGACCACATCATAGTCGGTGCAGTAATCAAACGTGATGGATCGCCGGATCGTGGACACATCGGCGCCCTGGACCGTCCAGCCGGAGGGCAGATGCGCCGCGAGGACTTCAGCAAGCGTTTTGGTCCTGCTTGCAAAATTCTTATGGAACTGCTGCTTGAGGAAATCAAAATTCAGCTTGCAGTCGATCTTGTCATCGTCAATCTTCTTGATGAGGTATTCGTTTTCATAGGTACGGATAACCGCCTCTTCCCGGATCAATGAGTACTCGGGAAGAGCGGTATTGAGGATAAAGGAACAGATATCGTTTCCGTCCTGCTTATGGGTGATGTGGAATCGCTCATAATTGGAAATCGGATGCAGCACACCCGAAGTATCAATTATCTGGATCATGCTGCACCGCCTTTACACATAGATCGGGTAGTAGCTGATCTCCGCCGTGCAACCGGAGATCGTGATCGTATTGTCGCCGGGGGAGAACTTCGGCCACTCTGTCATGTCAGTGTTGCCGAAAACATTGTTGCCGGAGGCGTCCAGTACGGTCGTATAAACGCCGTCGATTATCACCACGGAGGAACTGTTCACGGTGATACCGTTGAAAGACATGGAGCTGACTCCGCTCTGAGGCGTCAGTTTTACAATGGCCGGCGTTTTCATGTTCCCGGAGACTGCCAGTTTCCCAGAACTGGAAAACTGCTGCGTCATAAGCTCCTCATGGCGCAGGCCGTGGAGTCGGAAAGTAACCTGGTCTATCCACGGGGCCACTCTATTTTGCGCCGTCGCGCTGTCATAGACACACCAGTAATGAAAACCATCCGGCAGCTCAATATCAGCATTTTCCATTATGGCAGCCGTGAATGAGGAAATAGACCGTGCGATTTCCCTTGCATCGTCTCCGTCAAAGTCAAGCGTGAGCGTTACCTCTCTCAGCCCGATCTTAGGGGTCAGCTTCACGGGAAACGGTTTTGCAACAGGGGTAATGTAGCCGTCAGAGTATGCCACAGCGCCGATCGAATAATCAAGCAGCTTTGCCCCGTACATATCGAGCGAAGTTCCATTTATACGAGTCTCTATCTCTCTTCCGGTCACTACTTATCCCTCCAATCCAGTTCTTTTTCAATGTACGGCGTCATTTGACGGGCAAACACTTTGCCGTCAACGCTGTTCTCGACGAGGACGTACTTGGGCTTGTTCTCATCAGCGCTGCCGTTGGCATTTGTGCCGCCGCCTTTGCCATCTCCCCCATAGGCGCCTCCGCCGCTGATTGCTTTACCGGTTGAGCGCCTGGATTCCTGAACGACGCCCTTGGCCGTGGTCAAGAGTGATTCATAGTCGGTGGAATCGAGATCAAAGGAATCTTTCGGCGAGAAATCGACTTTTGCTATTTCGTCGGCGGCGTTCTGCGCAGCGTCAACCGCTTCGTCAGTCTCGTTGATGATGCCCTCCGCGAGACCAAGCATAAGATTCTTGCCTATGGTGTCTCTAAAGAGTTTCGACGGGCTTGCGATACCGAAGAAGTTCTTCAGGCCATCAACGATAGACCGCCCTACTTCGCAGGCTCTTTCAACAACATAGCCGAGGGCGTTTCCTATGCCGTCTGCCATACCGGCTATCAGATCGTAGCCAGCGTCCATGATTTCGCCGCCAAAACTGGCAATCTCTCCGATTATTGCGGAGATTATTTCCGGGATGACCGCGACGATCTCCAGAATAATATTCGGAAGATTGGTAACGAGGCTGGTAAGAAGCTCCTGGCCGGATTCAGCGATAGTCCCGAAATTTTCACTTATCGCATCGACAATCCCGGCGATGATCTCCGGAATGGATGTGATGATGGTGAAGATAATCTCGGGGAGATTCGTGATCAGCGCGGTCAAAAGCTGGACGCCCGCCTGGATGATAAGAGGAATGTTGTCCAGGATGGCATCGACAAGCGAGGCTGTGATCTGGGGGATTGCTGTAATAACGGCAGAAATGATTTGCGGGAGGTCTGATACAATGCTCGTGAGAAGCTCAATTCCGCAAGAGATAATCTCAGGAATCAGGCCCGTGAGAGTATCGACGATCGCGGTGATAATTTCCGGAAGAACGCGGACTATCTCGTTAATGATCTCCGGCAGAGATGACACCAGCGAAGTAAACAGTTGTACGCCTGCGCTTATGATTGTCTGGCTCATGCCGAGCAAGGCGCCGGTGATGCCGCTGATCAGCTCCGGGAGCTTGCTCACAATGACCCTGACGATCTCCGGAATGTTCTGAACGAGAGACGTGAAGAGCTTTACGCCTGCATCAACGAGTTTCGGGAACAGCAGAGAGAGCTCTGTGGTGATCGTTTCGATCAACTCAGGGAGCTTGTCGATAATGCTACCGATCAGGCCGGGAAGACTATCTGCAACTTTGATGATGATGGAGGTCGCGGCTTCCACGAACATCCCGTAACCCTCAATGATGGACTTGGTGATAGACGGCAGCCAGTCCATGATTTGATCGAGGATTATTGGCAGATTGGTAACTATGCCCTCTGCGAGTGCCTTGATAAGCTCAACTGTTGCCTGGATAAGATCGGGAAGCCAGTTGCCGACGATCTCAACAAGGTTTGTGGCCCATGAGGTTATAGTCTCGAAGATGACCGGGGCTTGTTCCGTGAGGGAAGCGGCAAGATCTGTGATGATCCTTGCCCCGGCTTCAAGGAAATCATTCGAGATAGTGAGGATGCCATCGAGAAGAATAACGCCCAGCTCGGCCACTATGCCGGAAATCTCCGGGGAGGCCTGACTTATTCCCTCAATGAAGGATCTGACAAGATCGACTGCGCCCTGCATGAGCGCGGGAAGGTATTCAGCAACCTTTGTGACGGCTTCAGCAAGGACGTTTCCGACCGCACCGGCAAGCCCGCTGAGTCCACCTTCCTCAACGGCGGTGTGAAGCTCGTCTAAAAGGTGAGTCCCTTCCTGGACGAAATCCCGGAGAGGGTTTTGCATATTCTCATAGATCGCAATGCCAAAGCCCTCTGTCGCGGATTTGAGGATTGTGAGATCGCCTTTCAGATTGTCCAGCTTTGTATCTGCCATCTGCTGGGCTGCCCCGGTGCAATCTGTCAGATTGTCCCGCATGGCAATAAGCTCTTCTATGGTGTTGCCAGCGATAGAGTTATATGCTTTTAAGCCGGCCGTTGTAAAAATCTGCGCGGTATAGGCCGACTTTTCTTCCTCTGTCATGCCCGAGAGCGCCTGTTCCAGATCGCCAATCACGTCGATCATATCACGCTGGTTGCCGCTGGAATCATAAGCGGAAACGCCGAGTTCGGCGAGAGCCTTTTGCGCGTTCTCGGTCGGCGCATAGAGGTCAGACATGGCGCGGCCGAGATAGGTGCCGGCGACAGATCCCTGATACCCCTTTTCAGCGAGGGCCAGGAGCAGAGTGCCGGTCGTGTCGATGCTCTGGTTATAAGCACCGGCGACAGAGGCGGCGTTCGTCATGGCATCGCCGAATTGCGCGGTGGAAGTGTTCGCCAAGGTAGCGCCTTTTGCATAGAGATCAGCCAGACGGGCCGAGTCCTCCATGCTCAGGTTTGCTTCTCTGGAAGAACTGGAAAAGGCTTTGATCGTGGTGGTCAGATATCCAGCTGCATCGGACATCTGCATCTCGCCGGCAGCAGCAAGGTTGAGGACGGAGCCAATGCTTGCAAGCTGCTCCTCCATCGTCAAACCGGACTGCGCGAGGATATTGAATCCTTCGGCTGCCTGCGAAGCGGAAAAGGCCGTAGTCGCGCCGAGCTCCTTTGCCTTATCGGAAATGGCACCGATTTGATCCACGGTTGTACCCATGGTAGCGGCCACATTGGACATGGCAGCTTCAAAATCGGAACCGACAGAAACAGCATAGGTGCCAAGCGCGGCCAGCCCGGCAGTAGCCGTCTTGAGGGCTCCCGTAGCAAGCCCGGAGAGATCCCTTATAACACCAGAGGGATCGAGCTTTGTATCGAATATGACGGAACCGTCAGCCATACAATCACTTCCTTCGTGTATGGAAAATTGGTGATTGCACGGCTCATAGGCTCAATGTGCAAAAATCGCCCCGGCGCGAGGCTCAGGGCGATTTGGTGTTCTCCGGGAATACCTGTTTCCCAGAGACAATAATGAGTTGAAATTCTTTACCGCAGCCTCGTGTGCATTTGCTGTATAAGCCCCTGCATTCGGCGTTTTCACCGTAGAGTCCTGTGGTCTTGGAGCCGCAATACGGGCAGCGCACCCATTCACGGCGCGTGATGGGATAACTCATTTTGTGAAGCCTCCGCAAAAGGCAGCGCCCGCCATTGCTACCTTTTCCTCGGTTGTGAGGTTCTGAGGGAGCGCATAGATGTTTTGAAGTCTCTGGATGCGGGCGCGCTCTCTATTGTTTTTGATCTGAGTGGCGTCTGTTGCGCGATACCCCATGATCTCGACGATCTTCTGCGTGGATGGCAGGCTCTTGAATAAGGCTTGAAATTTCCACCAGTGAAGATACTCGACGTCCTGAAGATCAATCCCGTACTGTGAGAGGAAAGCACCGTAAATATAGGGCGCATCAAATTCATAGTCGTAGATCAGTTTCTCCTTGATGTCGATTTGGCCATTCCTCTTCTTCTTTGGCGCTGACTTCTTTACCTCTGGCGGTTTGCCGCAACTATAGAGATAAATAATGCCCTTAAAAGCGGCCTCGACATCCTGGGGCATATCCTGCGTATAGATCATCTGCAGAATCCGTTTCACCCGGTCTTCCGCATTCTGGCAGGAATCAAGTATCTGCTTTTCAACTGCGATCATCGTGCGGAAATCTGTCTCCGCAAAAAACTCCCTGCCCCTGATCGTGACAGTTCTGGGCAGGGAGCCGGTCAGCAGATTGTGCATAGCACCTTAGTGGTGGCGCTTCTTCTGCTGGTTGGGTTTCGGCGCAGGAGGATTGAATTTCTGGACGGGCTGCGGCTGAGCGGTCTTTCTCGGGGAGAGATCACGCAGGGCATTGCGAGTGTCCAGAATGCTATCACGCTGCGCAGCTATGAAACGGAGGAAATCTATATAGGCGTTATAGCAGGTCGTGATATTGTCCTTCGTGCCGCATACCTTTTCGCCAGCGCCAGCACCGAGGATATCATCAAAGAAATCCTTCAGATACTTGCACTGAGCACGGTAGATCACAGAAATGGTACCGTCCTTCGGGAGAGACTTTTCCGTTTCCCCCATTTTCTTGATCGCGGCCTCGTACTTCTCCGCCTCGTCCGCGTCGGCGATGTCATAGACAAAGCTATGACCATTATAGTTGAAAGTGATAAGTTCGTCGTGGCTCATTGGCTCATAGACTCCTTTCAATTATGGGGGCATCAGGCAGACGCCGGGGTGAATTGCTTGGTCGAGGTGTTGAAGGTCCCGTCGATGAAGTCACCCGCAGCCTTCATGGTGCCGGTATAGACCAGCGCATCGGTGCCGTCCGCTTTCTGATTCGGAACGATGGAATAGGGGCGCTTTCTCGCAGCGCAGGCCAAACCCGTGGGATCGCTCCACAGGTCAACGGAGACGATGTT